>Ga0181528_10000009_pt1 | contig 246122 bp, 221 predicted proteins | sample PEATcosm2014_Bin_47_FD_119742 | JGI IMG/M metagenome (GOLD analysis project Ga0181528, IMG submission 119742) | Peatland microbial communities from MTU Mesocosm Facility, Houghton, MI, USA - PEATcosm2014_Bin10_10_metaG | ecosystem: Environmental > Terrestrial > Soil > Wetlands > Peat | place... | reverse complement strand
CGAGAAGCAAAGAAAAAGAATGACCAGGGAAACTGCGGCAGGTGTCCGGAAAAGTCGATAATTCATGCGTTCTCCACCCTAGCGCTGCGCGACCACGATGTAGGTTGAGGCGGTGAGAACATCGCTCTTCACCACGCCCCAGCCGCCTGCTTCCACCTCTCGCTCCACCTCGGCGCGGGCGATGCGATGCTCCAAGGGCGGTCCGGGCGGACATATCCCGTCCGGCCTCCAGTCAATGATTGCGAGCTTTGCGTTTGGTGCCCCGATGCGGAGAAACTCGCGAAGTGCGCCGGCGTGATCGTCAATCTCATGCCACACGGCGGAGAGAAAGATCAGGTCACAGCTCGCGTCTTCCAGCCCGGTCGCCGAATCCTCGCCCGCTACCAGTTCCACATTCTTCGGAGCATCGGGCTGCGTCAGTCTTCCGCGAATTACCTCCAGCAACTCCGCCGAAGGATCGACGGCAAAGACCTTCCCCGGAGCCACACGCGCGGCCAGGGGCAGGGTGAAGTATCCTGTGCCGGCACCAATATCGGCTACGTTCAGCATCCCGCAGGCTCCCACGGCGTCCAGAACTGCCTGCACAGGAAAGTGCTCACCGCGATCCGGTGCGTCCAGTTTGTCCATTTTTCTGGGATCAAATCGGCGTTCGTGCCGGCTCATGCTAGCTGTGGCCTTTCAACGTACGAGGTAAGGTTTGCCAGGATCATTGAGGATGGCGCGCGCGTCGGCCAGGTCCTGCTGCCGAACCTGCAGCGCGATGCCTCCGGTCATACCGTTATAGATGCCGCTGCTGATGCGGCTGAGGTATTCGTTCGAGCAAAAACACTCGATCCCCGCTGACTCCAGCCTGCCCCGGGCAAAGAGAAATTCCTGCTCCATCAGGAAGCGTGCCACCACCACGAGATCGGAATCCTCATCGCGCCCCATTCCTGAATTGTGACACGAAAAACGGCCCTCGTAGGCTTCCCGACTTGGAGTGCCTGTGACCCGTATCACTGTTCAGCCCTGCCCAGCGGGGGATATACTTTTCCAGTCATGGCCTTCCCAATTAATCGTCAGCGCCGTCTGCGTCGCACGGAAGCGTTACGCTCCTTTGTGCGCGAGACCCGGCTTACTCCTGCCGGGTTCGTCTATCCCTTATTTATCTGTCCGGGCGAAGGTGTGCGCAAGCCCGTTGGATCCATGCCGGGAGTCTTCAATCTCTCGGTCGATGAAGCTGTGAAAGAGTGCCGCGAGGTTTACTCGCTCGGCATTCCGGCCGTCATTCTCTTTGGCCTTCCTGAGGTCAAGGATGAAATTGCCACCGGAGCCTGGGCTGAAGACGGCATTGTGCAGCGCGCCGCCCGGGCCATCAAGTCCGCTGTGCCGAACCTGCTCATCATGGGAGACGTCTGCCTTTGCGAGTACATGTCGCACGGCCACTGCGGCATTGTGAAGAAGGTGAACGGCCCCACGCCGGAGACAGAGTACGAGATCGTCAACGACGCATCACTCGACATCCTGGCCAAGACCGCTGTCTCGCAGGCTAAGGCAGGCATTGACATCATCGCCCCCTCGGACATGATGGATGGCCGCATCGAAGCCCTGCGCACCTCGCTCGACGCTCACGGCTATGAGAACACGCCCATCATGAGCTACGCCGCCAAGTTTGCCAGCGGCTTCTACGGCCCCTTCCGCGAGGCAGCCGACTCAGCTCCGTCCTTCGGAGACCGCCGCAGCTACCAGATGGATCCGGCTAACGCCCGCGAGGCGATGCGCGAGATCGAACTCGACATGCAGGAAGGCGCGGACATGATCATGGTCAAGCCCGCCATCGCCTACCTTGACGTGATTGCCGAGGCGCGCATGAGGTTTGACGTGCCGCTCGGCGCCTACCAGGTCAGCGGCGAGTACGCCATGATCAAGGCTGCCGCGCAGAATGGCTGGATTGACCACGACCGCGTCATGCTCGAATCGCTCCTCAGCATCCAGCGCGCCGGAGCATCCATCATCCTCACCTACTTCGCAAAGGATGCCGCAAAACTCATCGGATAAGCATGTCACCAAGAAATAGGGAAGGGTCGCCATCAAGCGGCCCTTCCCTATTTTCGGATTACGTGGAGAGCCTCACTTCCGTGGCTTTGCGGTCTTCTTCTTGCCCTTGCGGTTCTTCTCCTTGCGCAACTTCCAAGCCTCCCGCAGCGCCCCGGCCATCACGTCTTCCGTTGCTTCAGCCAGGCGGATATGCGTCATCCCCCTGCGGCCCCAGCCCCCGGCGATTGCGACAAACAGATCAGGGCGCTCCTCGATAAACGCCGCCTGCTGTTCCGGCGTGAGCATCAGGTTGGCGTACCCCTCGCTCAGCGAGGCGAGAGTCGCGAAGATCCGTCCGCCCACTCGGAAATCGGCTGCTCCCATGTGTGAACTCTCTTCCGCGCCCTCCAGAGCCAGTGCGATTCTACGAAAATCCGATGCTCTCATGGTTGTTCTCTACACTCTCGGCACAACGTCATCACAGCGCCACCATTATTGGCAACTCTAAGTAGAGATGCTGTTTGCGCTTGTTCCTTTGCCTGATGAAGTCCCGTTCTGAGCGCAGCATCACGTTTCGTCGTGATATAAGTCACATCCCAAAATTCGCAGAACGATGTATTCTCGTGATATTGAAAATCATTTTCAATTTCATATGTCAGCAATGCGGAGTTTGCGTTCATGAGTTTTCCCGGGCTTCCTAGCAAGATTCAGCAACTCGTTTCCATCCTGTTTGTGCTTTTCGTGTGCACGGCTTTTCTAGCGGCAGCCACCGACGATGCGTCAACCGTTCGCGGCACCGTTTCGGACCCCACCGGCGCGGTGGTTCCGGGAGTTGTGGTCCATGCGCGCAACACCGCTTCCGGCGCCACCGTGGAGGCGACCACCGGTGCCGAGGGCATCTACACCATCTCGCTCGCGCCCGGGCGCTATGACATCGCATTCAGCGAGCCTGGTTTTCAGCCCATCGCCAAGCAGGGAGTAGAAGTAGCACCCGGTTCTGCCGTCGCCCTCGACATTCAGTTGCAGCTTGCATCGCAGAGCGAGCAATTGAGCGTGACCGTAGAGTTGCCGGGAGTGGAGACCAGCAGTTCGCAACTCGGCGAGACCATCTCCGCCGAGAAGATGACTGCCGTTCCGTTGAATGGCCGCAGCTTTACCGATTTGCTGGCCATGCAGCCGGGTGTGATTCCAGCCAGCTCGCAGCAGCCGAACGCCGTGGTCATGTCTGGTTGCACCGCGACTCCGCCCTCCGGTGATCTCAATCCCGGCAATCTTTCCGTAAGCGGCCAGCGCGAGACCAGCAACGGTTTTGCCGTGAACGGTGCGGCCGTGGAGGAAGATTTCAACAACGGCACCGCGGTGGTTCCCAATCTCGATTCCATCCAGGACTTCAAGGTCCTCACCAGCAATTTTGACGCCGAGTACGGAAACTTCAGTGGCGGTCAGGTTCTCGTGAACACCAAGTCGGGTTCCAATAAACTTCACGGCAGCGTGTTCGAATTCCTGCGCAATACCGCGCTTGATTCGCGCAACTACTTCGCCACAGACCGCGCCAGCTACCAGCGCAATCAGTATGGCGGCACGCTCGGCGGTCCCATCCGCAAAGACAAGGCTTATTTCTTCATCGACTATCAGGGCACGCAGATGAAGCAGGGCCAGGAGACGGGAAACATTACCGTCCCCACAGATGCTGCCCGCTCCGGAATGATCGTGGATAAGAGCGGCGTCAGCCAGCTCACAGGCTCTGTAAGCACAACCTATTGGGCGCAGCAGCTTTCGTCCAAGCTCGGCAGGCCCGTCAATGTTGGCGATCCCTACAGCACTGTTTTTCCTGACTCGAAGATCCCAGCCTCCATCTGGTCGGCGCCCGCTGCGTCTCTGATGCAATACATCCCGCGCGCCAATGTCGGGTCGGATACCTTCTCCAACTCGTCGCAGAACGAAACTCTCGGGGACAACAAGGCGGCTGCTCGCTTTGACCTGAATACGCGTTGGGGCAATCTTTCCGCTTACTATTTCATCGACCAATACACCTTGAACAATCCCTACCCAACGGCGCAGGGAGGCGCGAACGTACCGGGCTTTAGTGCCGCGTCCAACGGGCGTGCGCAATTGTTCAATCTCGGACTCACCAAGGTTCTAGGCTCGCACATGGTCAATGAGGCGCACTTCAGCTACATGCGTGATGCCAACCTGATCGGCCAGCCCGTAGGCGGGGTAGGCAAGTCTCTTGCTTCCCAAGGCTTCCTGGAGTGCGATGGAAAAGATTCAAGCTGCCTCGGCATTGTGCCGTTGAACAAGAGCATTGAAGGCATCGAGAATGTGGCGTTCAATGACTTCACCATTGGCGTGGATGTCACCGGAGAGCGCCAGACCAACGACACCTTCCAGTGGAGCGACAATCTCTCCCGCGTCCTGGGACACCACACCTTAAAGCTTGGCGCGAGTTTCCATCTCGATCAAGTCAACATCCAGTCCAACTCCATCAACAATGGTTCTTTCGTCTTTCAGGGGACCGAGACCGGCTCCGACTTTGCCGACTTCCTTCTCGGAGTCGCCAGCACGTACGAGCAGGGTGACGCCAGCGCGTTCTACATCCGCAATAAATACATTGGCGCTTTTGCGCAGGATAGCTGGCAGGTCCGGCCCAATCTCGTGCTCAATTACGGTGTGCGCTGGGACGTTCTACCGCCCTGGCATGAAAAGTACAATCAGCTCCAGACCTTCGTTCTCGGACAGCAATCCGTCGTCTATCCGGGCGCTCCTACCGGCATCGTCTTTCCCGGAGATCCCGGAATTCCCTCGACCTTGGCTCCTACCAAGTGGCACAACTTTTCGCCGCGCCTCGGCTTCACGTATTCGCCCAACGCCGACGGTCCTCTTCTCGGTAAGATCTTCGGAGCGACAGGAAAGAGCAGCATCCACGCGGGCTTCGGCATTTTCTACTCGGCGTTTGAAGGACTCTCCGCCGGAATCATGAGTGCCTGCGCTCCCTACGGTTACGATTACGACAGCACCAGCGGCAAGCCCCTTCTAAACGAGCCGTTCGTTTCAGCAACCACCGGGCTCACCAACGGACAGCCTTTCCCCTCGCCCATCCCCGCATTCGGAGCCTCGGCCAGCCATCCCAACAAGAGTGTGGACTGGTCCAACTACGCTCCCATCACCGGAGATCCCGCCTTCTACTACCGCAACACCTCGCCTTATACCGAAAGCTACAATCTTTCGTTCGAGCGCGAGTTGGCGCGCAACACGTTTCTCAAGCTCAGCTATGTCGGCTCGCAGGCGCATCACCTGCTGGTGCTTACCTCGGCTGATCCCGGTAACGCGGCGGCTTGCCTCAGCGTGAGTCAGCAAAGCCAGGTTGCACCCGGAACCCCTGTCTGCGGCCCATTCGCGGAAGGCGGCATATTCACCCGGGCTGATGGCACAACCCTACAGGTGCGGACTCCCTTCAATACGGTGTTCAACGGCAATGCAGCATTTGCCGGCATCACCTATCAGAAGACGATTGGCTTTTCCAACTACAACTCTTTCGAAGCCACGTTGCGCCACACCAGCCCCTCGCTGGACCTGATGGGCGCCTACACCTATGGCAAGTCGCTCGATGACTCGTCGAGCCTCTCTGAGCCGGTTTACCCCATGGGTGCCGCCATGAGCAAGGCGATCTCGGCCTTCGACCTGCGCCACAACTTCGTGGTCAGCTATCGTTACTCTTTGCCATTCGAACGCCTGCTCAGAAAGCAGAATCGGCTTACCTCCGGCTGGTCCCTCTCCGGCATCACGCGCTTCTCCACCGGACTTCCGGTCACGCTCTACAACAACACAGACAGTTCGCTACTGGGCTCCATGCCAAACGGCATCAACAACAATGGCGTGGATACGCCGAGCTACAAACCTGGCAATCTCGCGCTCAATCGCAACCCGCGTGGAACCGCTGCTGCCTTCAACACAGCGCTATTCTCCGTTCCAACCATCGGCACGCTTGGCAACGCTCGGCGACGCTTCTTCTACGGACCGGGTCTTGAGAACTTCGACGTCTCGCTGCAAAAGGAGCTTGCCCTGCGCGAGGGCCGGCTTCTTCAGTTCCGCGTGGAGGCCTTCAACGTCTTTAACCATGCACAGTTCTTTGGCGCGGCTGCGGTCAACGGAAACATCAGCAGCGCAGGCTTTGGCCAGATTGTGAACGTCATGCCTCCGCGCCAGGTCCAACTTGCTGCGAAGTTTGTCTTCTAACTCCTCCCCATGCAGCAAGGAGAAGGGCCGCTCGCGAGCGACCCTTCTCCTTTCAGGTTTGTGCTTCGCTCTTAATGGGTCGCGCTGTACTTTGCCAGATACGCCTCGGTCCCGCGGTCCAGTTCTTCATATCCGCCGAAAACCACGCCGCGCAATGCTGTCTCGCTTTGTTCGCCTTCTGATAGTTTGCGCAGCATCCAGCGCAGCCCATCCATTCCCTTGGCCGAGCGTATAACCTCCACCGCAGCCAGAGATTCCACGTACGCTCTCCGGGCGTCTTCCGCACTCATCTTCTGGAACGAACCCTCCAGTTTCGCCAGCGGCACAAAGCTGCCGGGCTGTACCGCCAGCCGCAGATCAGCAGGCAGAGCTTCAACGCTGCGCGGCTCTTCCATCTGCGCCAGGCCTTCGTTGAGCCAGACCGGGCAATTTGGAACCGCGCTGTACACAAACGAGTGAGTCAGTTCGTGTCGCAACACGGCGTCCAGTTGCGGAGTCATATTGCGTAGATCGCCCGTGGGAATGCGCAGCTTGCCGTCGTTGATCGCACCCGCCCACGCCGGGGCCTTCGTCACGTCAGAAAACTGTTGCTGGCTGTACAGCACTACCGTGATCGTTGTTCTCGGCGTAAATCCCAGGTCCGCGGAGAGCTGATCGTAGTCGTGCTCCAGCGCACGCCACAGTTCGTCACTGAGTGCGGCTGTCGGCTGACCGCCTTCATAGCGCAGCAGGAAGTGTCCGCGCGCGTCCTCCGTGAAATGCTGCTCTACCGCCGCCTCGCGCCGAGCCTTCTCCAGGTGCTCGCTCAACTCCGCGTTCGGAGCCAGTCGCAACGAGTGTTCCCACGCCGTAATTGCCTCCGGCAGTCGCCCAGCGCCGTAGCACACCTGTCCCAGGATGCGTTGCGCGTCTGCCGATTCCGGATCTAACTCAGCGGCTCGCTCGGCTTCAGTCAACGCGCTCGCCGTCTGTCCGGAGTTCAGCATCAGCGTGGCGCACCACGAATGGAGCCCCGCGTTGGAGGGCGCGGCATCCACGGCACGCTGTATGTGTCGTAACGCTTGTTCGTCGCGATTATGTTCATGCTCGTAGCGCCCGGCCACAAACTCGGCGGCCGCCGTCAATGATGGTTCCCCACGACTTTCGATGGCCACTAGCGCCGGTTCATTTACTCCGTCAGAACCCACAACCTGGCCGATCAGCGCGTTCAGGTCCACCGTGCCAATCTGCACCGTCGTCGGAGCCATGGCCCCTTCATGCGCCCGCGACTGGGTACCATGCTGGATCAGCACAGCGCTCCGCCAGGCGAGGTAGCCGGCTCCCGCCAACACCACCAGCACTGCCATCCATCGCGCCGCTGTACGACCTTCCACCGCAATACTCATGACGCATCCAGTGTACTCGGCTCCGCGCCGCAAGCCTCTTTCTTGTGCTCTAATGTCATTCAATCCCGCACTTGATTTTCAGGAGGCTGCATTGATCGTTCTTCGCGTTCGCGCCGGTTGGCACAAACTGGCCGCGCTGCTGCTTTTCTGCACCTTTGCCATGCTCTGCGCGGCCCAGCCCGTCGACCAGAAGAAGCCAGCAGATGAACTCGCCGAGTGGATCAAGGCGAACTACACCAAGTACGAATACCGCATCCCAATGCGCGATGGCGTGAAGCTGTTCACCAGCGTCTACGTCCCCAAGGACGCCGCCGAGCAGCGCACCTACCCCATCCTCTTTGACCGCACTCCTTATACCGTTGCGCCCTATGGTGCAGATCAGTACAAGACCTCGCTCGGTCCTTCCGATCTCTTCACCCGCTCCAAGTACATCTTTGTTTATCAGGACGTGCGCGGAAAGTTCCTCAGCGAAGGAACCTTTGAAGACATGCGCCCCTACCTCCCAAACAAAAAGAGCGCGAAAGATGTGGACGAGTCCAGTGACACCTATGACACCATCGACTGGCTGCTGAAGAATGTCCGCTACAACAACGGACGCGTCGGCGTATGGGGCATCTCCTATCCCGGCTTCTATTCGTCCATGGCCGCCATTGACGCGCATCCCGCGCTGAAGGCTGTCTCACCGCAGGCTCCCATCGCCGACTGGTTCATCGGCGACGATTTCCATCACAACGGTGCGCTCTACCTGCCGCACATGTTCAGCTTCATGTACACCTTCGGCCAGCCGCGTCCGGAGCCGACCACCAAGTGGGCTGACCGCTTTGATCACCCCACGCCTGACGGCTATGAATTTTTCCTGCAAAACGCCGAACCGCTCTCCAACGTGGATGCGAAGTATTACCACAATAAAGTCGCCTTCTGGGAAGATGTGATTCAGCATCCCAACTATGACCAGTTCTGGAAGGCTCGCTCCACTCCGCAGTTCCTCAAGAACATCAAGCCTGCCATGCTCACCGTGGGCGGCTGGTTTGACGCCGAAGATCTTTGGGGAGCGCTGCACACCTACCACTCCGCCAACGCGCAGAGCCCCAGTGGCGACGTGAAACTCGTCATGGGCCCGTGGTCCCATGGTGGCTGGGCGCGCACCGACGGAGACCATCTCGGCAACGTATGGTTCAACGGCAAGCAGAGCATCTTCTATCGCGAGAAAATTGAGTTCCCGTTTTTCGAGCATCACCTCAAGGGCACGCCAGACCCGCAACTTCCCGAGGCTTACGTCTTCGAAACAGGAACCAACGAGTGGAAGCGCTATGACACATGGCCGCCCAAACAGGCTAAGCCCGCCGCGCTCTACCTCGCAGCCAACGGACAGCTCACGTTCACCAAGCCCGCCTCTGGCGCGGAGTTCGATGAGTACATCAGCGATCCTGCCAAGCCCGTGCCGTACATTGCCGGAACTGATTTCGGCATGACGCGCGAGCACATGACAGACGATCAGCGACAGGCGGGCCGCCGTACCGACGTGCTCGTTTACCAGACCACGCCGCTCACGGCAGACACCACCATCGCTGGCCCTCTCAAGCCCGAGCTCTGGATTTCCACCTCCGGCACTGACTCTGATTTTGTCGTCAAGCTGATCGATGTTTATCCCGACAACTTTCCTGACAATCCGGAGAATCCCAAGGATGTGCATCTCGGCGCATACGAGCAACTGGTGCGCGGCGAACTCTTCCGCGCCCGCTTCCGCAACGGCTATGAAAAGTCCGAGCCTCTCGATCCCAACAAGGTGACGCGGATCGCCTATGAGATGCCCGACGTAAATCACACCTTCCGTCGCGGACACCGCATCATGGTGCAAGTGCAAAGCACGTGGTTCCCCCTGGCAGACCTCAACCCGCAGAAGTTTGTGCCCAACATCTACAACGCAGTGCCTTCCGATTTCCAGAAGGCCACCGAGCGCGTCTATCACTCTCCGGCCAACGACTCACACATCAACGTGTTCATCTTGCCGAACTAACCCTCAGGGTGCCCCATCCTAACCTTCCTTTGGTTAGGGTGGGGTAGTTGACTCTGTTCTTGCTTTTGACCTTTACCTCGCAACCTGTGCAACCTTGTAACCTGAGCAACCTTACGACCTTGAAACTTTGAAACCTTGGCGGGTGGCCCACTCAACGTTCTTTTCGTTGAGTGGGGTAGCTAACTCCGATCCTACTTTTGCTTCGCTCTTAGCCTTGCAACCTGTGCAACCTTGTAACCTGCGCAACCTGCTCCCGCGCAGTATCCTATACACAGCATGATCTCCATCCTCAATCTCGGACGCTGTGATTACGCCACTGCCCTGCGCTTGCAAGAGACTCTCGTTGAACTACGCAAGCAGAACCGCATCCCCAATGTGCTTCTCTTCGTCGAGCATCCTCCGGTCCTCACCCTGGGCCGCAACGCGCACCAGACCAACATCATTGCCTCGCGCGAGCTATTGGCCTCTCGCGGGGTTGAGGTTCATGAGATCAATCGAGGTGGCGACGTCACCTTTCACGGTCCCGGACAACTCGTCGCCTATCCCATCTTCGACCTGCGCTCCTTCGCCCCCAAGCTCGGAGTCATCGCCTACGTGCGCCTTCTCGAAGAGGTACTCATGCGCATCTGCGCCCAGTACACCATTGAGTCGCAGCGCATCGCGGGCATGACCGGAGTGTGGACCTTCGCCACCGTTCCTCCGCGCCTCAACGGCCGCACAATGGGGCGCGACTACACGCCTCTCGCAGAAAGCACGGGTGGCCCACATACGCCTTCTTCTGGCATATGTGGGGACAAGGTAACCGCTTCCCCCACCAGCTCTGAGGCCTTTGAATTTCGCTCCGAGCGCAAACTCGCCGCCATCGGAGTTCATGTCTCACGCGGAGTCACCTCGCACGGCTTCGCTCTCAACGTCACCACCGACCTCAGCTTCTTCAATCTCATCGTGCCCTGCGGACTCACCAAGCCCGTCACTTCCATCGAATTCGAGACCGGGCTTCGCCCCTCGCTCAATGAAGTGATGACCGTTGCCTCGCGCACATTCGGCGAACTCTTCCACTCGCAAATGCTCTGGCTCGATTCCATTCACGATCTCATCCCCGAGGAGAACACTGCGTCCACCGACGCGCCGACCGACACTCCCGCCCGCGCGCCAGAGGACGAACGCCGCATTGCCCGCGATGACATCCACCTCGCGTGAAGCCGCAACCCTCAGCGCCACTCTGCGATAATTGCACTTGAAGATGATTCCGATGCCCACACCGCTTGTTCATTCCAGCGCCGCTGCTCTTGAGTTCGATCGCCTGCGTGACATGGTGCGCGGCTGTTGCCAGAGCGAACTCGGACAGCAGGCCGTCGATTCTCTCGCGCCCACCACCGACGTTGAGTGGATCGAGCGCCAGCAGCAACTCACCGCGGAAGTGCGCAACCTTCTCCGCGCTGGCGGACGCTTTGATTTCGGCGGCCTCACCGATCCCAGCCAGCTCGTGCTCCGCTCCCGCATCAGCGGAGCCACTCTCGAAACTACCGAACTGCGCGACGTCATCCTCCTCGTGGACCGCGCCGCCGAGTGGCGCGAGCTCGCCATGCATCCGCCGCAAGCCATGCGTGAATCGTGGCCTGCCATCGAGGAACTCAGCGCGGCCATCGAAGATTTCACGCCCCTGCTGCAATATTTCGCCAACAAGCTTTCGCCTGACGGAACGCTTGACGATCAGGCCTCGCCCGCCCTCGCCAGCATTCGCCGCGAAATCGAAAAGCAGCGCCGTGGAATTCAGAACTCGTTGCGTGGTTTTCTGCGCCGCCTTTCTGAAGGCGATGCTTTGCAGGAAGAGCTGGTCACCATCCGTGGCGACCGCTTCGTCATCCCCGTCAAGACCGAGCAGAAGCGCCGCGTGCAGGGAGTCATCCACGGCGCAAGTTCCAGCGGCCAAACCGTCTTTGTCGAGCCGCTGGAAACCATCGAGCAGAACAACGAACTCGTGCGCCTCCTCGAAGACGAGCAGCGCGAAATCCACCGCATCCTCGTCGAGATGACCGCGCGCCTCGGCCAGCACTCCGAGTCCATCCTCGCCTCGGTCGACGTTCTGCGCGAACTCGAATTGCAATTCGCGAAAGCGCGCTTTGCCGAGCAGTACCACTGCGTGCGCGTCAAGCTGCTCTCTGACGACAGCGCGAATTCACTGGTTCTTGTTGATGCCCGCCATCCTGTCATGGAACGCAATTTGCTCTCGCGCGGTAAGCAGGTTGTGCCGCTCACCTTGGAGATGGATTCCGCGCACCGTCAGCTCATCATCAGCGGCCCCAACACGGGCGGCAAAACTGTCGGCCTCAAGACCGTGGGTCTGCTCGTGCTCATGGCGCAGGCTGGAATCCCCGTCCCCGCCGAACGCGCCGACCTGCCCATCTGTGACGCTGTACTCGCCGACATCGGAGACTCGCAGTCCATCGAGCAGAATCTCTCCACGTTTTCCGCGCACGTCACCAACATTGATTTCATCTCGCACACCGCCACCGCTCGCTCGCTCGTGCTGCTCGATGAACTCGGCTCCGCCACCGATCCCGAAGAAGGTGCCGCGCTCGCTGTCGCCATCGCCGAGCACTTCCGCCAAGCCGGGGCGCTCACCATCATCTCCACGCACCACACGGCGCTCAAGATATACGCAACCAGTTCTAAGGGAGTTCTCAACGCGGCTGTCGGCTTCGATGAAAAAACGCTTGCGCCCACCTACCAGCTTCGCGTCGGCGTTCCCGGAGCCTCCGCCGGCATCAATATCGCGCAGCAGATCGGCCTCAACCCCCAGATCATCGAAGACGCGCGCCGCCGCCTCAGCACCCAAACGCAGGACATCGCTGGCTTCCTCGATCAGCTCCACTCCGATCTTCGTGAGATTGAGACTGAGCGCCTTCACCTTCGCCAGCGCGAGCAGGAGGTAGCTCGCGAGCGCAGCCGACTCGAAGCCGAGGGCCTCAAAGAGCAGCGCGAAAAAATCCGCGATCTTGAGAAGAAGATGGAATCCCTCCTGCGCGACTTTGAGTACCATGCGCGTGAAGCTGTCTCCGCCGTGCAAGACCGCGCCGCCGCCACCAAGCTCGGCAAAGAGGCCGAGCGCCGCATCGCCAAGGCTCGCCGCGAGTTCCGCGAGCAGTTCAACCAGACCGTAGTTGCGCACACCACCGGAGCCGATCGCGGTGACGAGAACGCGCGTCCACACGTGGTCGCCCGCGTCTCTGAAGGAGACACCGTTCAGCTCAAGTCCATCGGCCGCAGCGGCCGCGTGGTTCGCAAGCTCGAGGGTGACGCCGTCGAAGTGCAGGTCGGCCCCATGAAGATGCGCGTCCCTCTCGATGACATTGCCACCGTCATCGTCCAGGCCGGAAACAATCCCGTGCAGGCCGCGCGCAGCAAAGGCATCAATGTGCGCCTGCGTGATGAGGAATCATCCGCGCCCAACGAAATCAACGTCATCGGCCGCAACGTGGATGAAGCCACCGCCGAGGTCGAAAAGTTTGTCGACCGCGCGTTTCTCGCCGGACTCAGCCACATCCGCGTTGTGCACGGCTCCGGCATGGGAATCTTGCGCCGCGCTCTGCGCGAGTACCTCAAGCACCACCCGGCCGTTGTCTCCGTTACCGAGCCCCCGCATAATCAGGGCGGCGGCGGAGCTACCGAAGTGGAACTGAAGGTCTAACCGCCATCTTCAGCCGGAGAAATAATTCCGGAACGCCGTCTTATTGCAGTAAAGTTCCATGCATCTGTGCGCAGTTGAATCCATGTATCGGATGAATCTCCGCCATGAGTTCAGCCAGGCTGAAGTGGATTGCGCTGATTGCCGCCTGCATTCTTACTCTGTACGGGGCCACCCACTTTCACCGTGATTCGGTGCGTGAATACCTAACCTCGGCGCAGGTCTACTGGCAGTCGGACCAGGCTGTCATCACCATTACCACCGCCGCCGAACTCCGCAGCGAAGGCCTGGTCAGCAAAGCCCTCTGCATCGCGCGCCGCTGGGTGAACCTGCCGGAGAGTGGACCCGACCTCCGAGTCGGAGCCGCACACGTATTCACCCTCCAGAACGGCAGTTGGCAGGAGCAAAAGTTGGAACCTCGTCTCTCCCCCCAGGCTTTTCCGCTCTGGCCCTACAACGGGAGCTTCTATACATGGGACAATTTCCAGCCGCCGCGTGAGTGGAATGGCCATGCGTTGTTGCCCGTTCCGCCGCAGTGCGCCGCTGATCTGCAGACGGCTTTTCCGGAGGATCCGGACAACTTTCTCCCCGCTGGCACCGGAGTGTCGCCGCGCCCTTATGACGTCGTGCAAGACGTCATAACTCGCGACGAGTGGCACGCCTACCGCAACATTGCTTCACTGCCAGAAGGGAAGCACCTGCCCTTTCCCGCCAACGGCAAGGTGTTCGATCTTTTTATTCAGCGCGGCCACGTCGCAAACTCCATCGGAGAGGTCAGCCTTACCATCAGCGAAAGTGGAAAGCCTCTTCCACTCTGGCAGGCCCAGCCCTTACCGCAAATCGTCAGCGCCGCAGAGTTCGCGCAATACCTTAACGCCCCTCCGCTATCTCCTCTGCGCAAGCCTGCTCCGCTCACCGCGGTTCCGCCTCGCACATGACGGAGTCCTGACCGCCGAAGCGGAACGAAAGGTTTAGACTTTGGTTTCCCTCGCGCCCGCTCGGACCACAGAAGTCAATCGCCTGTTGCAGATCTTCGCGCTAAAGTTGCAATCATCCGTGCGCAGTTGAACCCACAGCAGAATGGATCTCGCGATGAACGCAGCGCGACTGAAGTGGTTTGCTCTTCTTGGCCTGTTCGCCCTCACCACCCATGCCGTCTCCCACTACCGGGCGTATTCCGTGCGCGAGCATCTCACTTCCGCGCGGGTGTACTGGCACGCGGACCGTGCTTTCATCACCATCACCAGCGCTGCCGAGGTCCGCAGCGAAGGGCTTGCCATGATGTTGGTTCGCGTCGTAGGTGAGCGAATGAAGCTCACAACCTTCAAGCCTGATCTCCGCGTCGGCTCCGCGAAGGTCTTCACCTGCGATGCTGGTGCCTGGACGGATGCCGCCTTGCTTCCCGTGCGCTCACCCGGGGACTTTCCCCTCTGGCCGTATAACGGCAAGTTCTATACCTGGGACAATCGCCAGCTGGTGCGCATGTGGGACGGTCACCAACTGCTTCCCGTTCCGATGGATCGCTTCAGGGAACTGCATCAGTCCTTCCCGCACGATCCCAACAACTTCATTCCCGCCGGTACCGGAGCCGCCTCTCGCTCTTACGACGTCGTGCAAGACGTGATTACCCGCGAGGAATGGCACGCCTATCAGAACATCGCATCCCTTCCGCCCGGAAAGCCCGTCGAGGTTCCCGTAGGCAGCAAGTCGTTTGAGATTCTCGTGCAGCGCAGTCCGTCCTCCGGCGCGTTTGCCTCAGACGTGAGCCTCAGCCTTCGCGATGGTGTCCATACCATCTCCTTGTGGCAGGCCCAGCCCAAGCCGCGCACCGTGGGCGCAATGGAGGCATTTCGCTACCTGTCCGCAGCCCCACTTTCAGCAGACTCCGCCGCCGAATACGTAAAGCGTTACAAGTGGGACTCGCGCGCAACACTGATCGCCATATTCGTGGTTTGGGCTGTTTTTCTCCCAACGCTGCTCCTCAGTACGGTGCCATCCAAGATTCAGTTTGCGGATGCCGACGAGGCCGACTACCCCAAGCTCGACCGTGTTCGCTGGAACGATTACAGCCAGAAGCTGGAAGCCTTGGGATTCGTGCGCGTTCGCGATTTCAAAATTGCCAACGGCGTCATGCCGGGAATCTCTCGCCTCTATCTGCATCCTGAATTGAACTGTTACGGCAGCATCTTCCAGGTCTTTTCCAACAACTCCCCCGGCCTGCTCTTCGGCTACATGAGCTACATCGGCGAAGACTGGACGGTAGGACACGGCATCAACAAGCCATTACCAGGCAGTGCCGTGAACCGGCTCAAGCACCGTCTTTCTTTCACTCACCTCGGAGCCTCTCCCGCCGAGCTTCTGCCTGAGCACATTGCCCTCAGGGATCAAGTCTCCCAGGGACTCGGCATGGCCGTCGTCGTGCCGCAGGGCTTTGACACCTACCAGGAGCGCTCTGATCTTGAAACCAAGGCACGTCGCGACCTGATCCGCAGAAATCCATTTCTGCTGGCCGCCAAGGTCTATTTGGCGAAAGTCAAAGCACCCTCCATCAACTGGTGGGGCGACTACCCCAAGGAGATGGAAGCCCGAACCGGCCAGAAGTTCACCCCAGCCGAGGTGTAATCTGGAGGGGATGAGTGCTCCCCGTCTAGATTCCCAGCTCGCCTTCATCTTTGAGGTTGACAAGCTCAAGTCCATCCTCCGCCAGACGCCCATCACCGGAGCCGAGCGCCGCCAGGAGAACGATGCCGAGCACTCCTGGCACCTGGCTCTCATGGCTTCTTTGCTTGCCGAGTACGCACCCGCGCCGGTGGACGTTGCGCGCGTCATTCGCATGTTGCTGATTCACGACGTCGTCGAGATCGACGCTGGCGATACCTTCGCCTATGACGCCGCCGGATACTCTGACAAGGCCGAGCGTGAGAGCCGTGCTGCCGACCGTCTTTTCGGCCTGCTTCCCCCTGATCAGGCCGTCGAATTCCGAGCTCTCTGGGAGGAGTTCGAGGCCGCCACTACCCCCGAATCGCATTACGCCAACGCCCTTGACCGCCTGCAGCCGCTCCTGCTCAACTCTCGCACCGGCGGTGGCTCGTGGAGCAATCACCGAGTCTCCCGCGCCCAGGTGCTCACCCGCATGGAACCCATTCGCCACGGAGCTCCCGCGCTCTGGCCCGTCGTCACCGCCATTGTCGAAGATGCCACTGCCCGCGGATGGCTGATTTCTTAAAGACTTAGCCGCGTTTAGATCGACATGCACCAATGAAGTCACAATTTGCACATCCCCCGCAGGGCCAAACCTGCCTTACGCACAGCTTTTCCACAGAGATCGTCCGCCGCCGCCGCTCGCAATGGGGCAGACTAGAAGAGTGGCGAACCCCGGAGATTTTGCATATACCGTCAAGCAGCAGGCCGATATCGTCCGCATCATCGGCGAATACGTAAAGCTGCGCAAAGCCGGGGCGCAGAATTACTCAGGACTTTGCCCCTTCCACGGCGAGAAGACGCCTTCCTTCTCCGTCCACGCCACCCGCCAGTACTTCCATTGCTTCGGCTGCGGCGTCTCCGGAGACGTTTTCTCCTTCGTGCAGAAGATCGAGAACATCACCTTTCCTGAGGCCGTAAAGGCCGTTGCCCAGAAGCTTGGCATCGCCGCCCCTAAGGTGCAGTTCAACTCTCCGCAGGAGGCCCGCGAGGCCCGCACCCGCGGCCTGCTGCTTGATCTCAATGAAGCCGCCTGTCAGTGGTTCCAGGAGCAGCTTCGCCGTCCCGAAGGAGCCGCCGCGCGCGAATATCTCCACGGACGCGGACTTGACGAGGAAGCCATCACGCGCTTCCGTATCGGCTTCGCCCCTGAATCTGGATTCCTCCTGCGTGACAAACTCAAGCCCCTCGCCGACGAAGACGCCATGCGCGAGAGTGGCTTGTTCAGTTGGAAAGAGAAAGATCAAGCCGCTACCGCTCCGGCCTCGGCCGCAAAGGCCTCTCTCTACAGCAAGTTCCGCAACCGCATCATGTTCCCCATCTGCAATGAGAGCGGCAAGGTCATTGCCTTCACCGGGCGCACCCTCGCCACCGATGACAAGTCCGGCCCCAAGTATCTCAACTCGCCGGAGACGCCCATCTACAGCAAGTCGCGCGTCCTCTTCAATCTGCATCTTGCCAAAGAAGCCATTCGCCACCTCGACTACATCATTCTTGTCGAAGGCCAAATGGACTGCATCTCCGTTTTCAACGCCGGATACCACAACGTCATCGCCTCCAGCGGCACCGCCTTCACTGAGGCGCAGGCCCGCCTGCTCGCCCGCTTCAGCAAGAAGATCGTGGTGAACTTCGATCCTGACACTGCAGGGGCTGCCGCTGCCGAGCGCTCCCTCTCCATGCTTGTCAGTGAAGATTTCGAAATTAAAATCCTCACTCTCGAGCAGGGATACGACCCCGATCTCTTCGTGCGCCGCAAGGGAGCCGCCGCCTATCAGGCCGCGCTCAAAGCCGCTCCGAAATACTTCGAATACCTCATCGCGCGCGCCCAGGCCCAGTTTCCGCGCACCGCCGAGGGCAAGGTGAAGGCCGTCAATTACCTGCTGCCGCACATCCAGCGCATTCCAAGCCGCATTGTGCGCGACGAACTCGCCTCTGACGTTGCCCAGAAGCTGCAAATTGACTCTGCCGTCTTGCGCCAGGAGCTTCGCCACGTCGCCGGAGCCCGCACCGCCACCAAGGTTGCGCCCGCCCCTGAGGCGGCGCTCACCGAAGCCGAGCGCATTCTCCTCCAGGCTCTCTCCTCCGGTAGCGAGCTGTCCTTCACCTTTGAGGACGATAACGGACAGGAGCAGGTCTACAACCCTGCCGAGCAGGCCTACTACACCCTCAGCTCAGAGAAGCTCCACCAGGGCCTCCGTGCCGAGGCGCTCATTGATGCCATCCTCAAGGCGCTCGCCGACGGAGCGGACCTCATGTCCATCCCGCTCTCGGAAGAAGACCACGCGCTCTTCATGTCCGTGTTGATGAAAGACCACGAATCGCTTACCGCCGAGCTTCTCCACGAATCCATCGGCGCGCTCCGCCGCCGTCAGCTTGAGCATCGCCAGCGCGACCTTCGCCGCCAGATCGCCGAAGCCGAGCGCAGCAACGATCCCACCACCATGGCCCGCCTCATGCAGGAGAAGCAGGAAGTGGACCGCGCTCTCCGCCACGCCAAAACCCTCTAGCCTCGCTCACTGGCGGGGTGTCCCACTCAACGCTCTTTTCGTTGAGTGGGGTAGTTGCAGTTGCCCATGGCTGCCTTAGGTGTGGTTGGGAATCACCGTGGTGCCCATATCTGCCCGTAGTTGGCAGATGTGGGGCTGTACAACAGTGTCTCTAGCGTCTCCGGCGACAAACACTTGCAATCAGCCCGAAAAACAGCCATCATCCACCAGCAAACCTGTGGGGGGAGTGCCTATGTCAGACCATGCCCTGCGCACCATGCGTCGCCAGGATCGTGAAATCGACGAGCAGGAAGCGCGCAAGATTCTCTCAGCCGGCCAGTATGGAGTGCTCAGTACCGTTGGCATCGACGGCGATCCCTATGGCGTGCCGGTCAGCTACGTCTATCACGATGGCGAAATATTCATCCACTCCGCGCCCGAAGGCCGAAAGGTAGAGAACCTTTCTCCCGGTGCACACGTCAGCTTCTGCGTCGTCGGTGCCACTGAGTTGCAGCCTGAAATGTTCAGCACGCGTTATGAGAGCGCCATCGCCACGGGCGAGGTTCATGAGCTCTTCGACCAGCCGAAACTCGACGCCCTCCGCTGGCTCATCGCAAAGTACTCCCCAGACTTCCAAAGCGAGGGAGCGCAGTACATCGTCACCCGACTGAATGACACGCGCGTCTTCGCTCTCCACATCGCTCACCTCAGCGGAAAGCGCCGCGCCTGAGCGGTCGCGTCATTTGAGCGATCGCGTTATTCCGTCTTCTTTGCGTAGTTCCCCATGCCGGAGATATCGATGACGATCACCTGCTCATTTCCAACCACCCAGGCGTCATGCCCCGGAGGTATCTCTCCCACTTCGCCCGGCCCGAATTCATACTCCGTGCCATCGTCCATGACCACGTGCAACCGTCCGGCAATGTGGAGATTCAGGTGAGCCACCTCGCAGCTCTCAGTCTGCGCAACGGGTTTCACGTGGCTTGACCAGCGCCACCCGGGCTCGAAGACTGCGCGGCCAAAGGTCGTGCCTCCCAGCGAGACCAGATCCACCTTGCCTTTTTCAAACTTGCGTGTCTCCTCCGGCGCAGAAAAACTCCGGTGTTCCATGGAAGGTTCGGGTTTACGCTTCATTTCTCTCAGTGCCATGGTCTTCACCTCCGTCGAACGCAAGCTTAGAGCACGCGCACACAACCTTGAGTTGTCGTCCCTAAGTGCTGTCTAAGGCAAACGATTTGCGCGTTCAGCAGCATGGCCCTGCCGTATCATCCGAGCAGGTGAGCATGGATTCCACGAACCGCAAAATCTTCTGGATACTCTTCACAATCCTCAGCCTCTTCGGCTACTTCCTCCCCTTCGGATGGGCTGTGGCCGAAATGTTCGTAGCTCTCTTTGCAAGCTGGTGGATCGTCTACCGCTCCGGCTGGCTCTAGAGCCGAGCACGGTGCCTTCGGCGGCGTAGAGCACAAAAAAGCCCGGAGGATCTCCGGGCTTTCTCCATCAATGTGCGTCAGGCAGTTACATGCCGCCGCCGGAATCGTTGTGGATCTCCATAACACGCAGCGACTCCTCGCGCTGTTTTTCCGTGGGCGACGCGGCGGCCGACGGTTGGTCATTCCTCACGGCTGTCATTTTCACGTGTTTCCCCATGTGTGACTGACACATTTCCTCGTTGGCAATTTTCTTTATGTTTCCTGCGTCGTCCACCAGCACAGTGGGGCCACTGGACAGGGTGCATTGTGGATCGCATGTGGGAGTACTGTTCGCTCCCTGGCCCGTAACACAAGCCTGCTTGCAGACTGTGCCGCTTAGCTCCATTTTGTTGCTCGAGCTTTGGGCTTGCATCAAGCCTGCCAAACCTAGAACGACTAGCGACATCCATACGGTACGTTTCATATTGGCTTCTCCTGTGCTGAACATCCTGGACTTTGTCACAGGCGCCGAACCTCTCAGCCCGGGCCTGCATTGAGAGTGAGTTGGTCTTTCAGGGTGCCCCGTGTGATGTCTGCTTGGCGTGAGGGTTTGTAACAAATCGAGTGGTGCTTTTCAAATTCCGGAGATGCTCTTAGGGGGATTCAGACTACGTCTTGCAAGTACAGCAGGAGTAAAGGCTAGCGAGCCTCACGGCTCAGAGTGGGACGAGAACTCGCTTACCGCGCTGCAGTCGCCTTTTGCTCTTAACCTGCGCAACCTTCGCAACCTGTGAAACCTGCGCAACCTGCCCCCTCACTGCTGCTGTTGCATTGGCTGACTAGGCCGCTCTTCCACAATCTCTTCTTCCGTCGGAACCGCTGCCGTGCGATTCAGCTGTTCGTGCCCGTCGCCATCCACATCAGGACGTAGCTGCACATCCACCGATAGCCGTTGTCCCGCATGTCCGTTGTACAGTCCGCGCACCGGAGCCGCATCACCGTAGTCTCTGCCGTACGCAATCCGCACGTGGCGAGCTGCCACCGGCATCCCCAGCGTTGGGTCCAGCGCCTTCCATCCGCATCCCGGGATGTAGACCTCAGCCCACGCGTGCGAAGCCTGTCCACCAATCACTTCTTCCAGCGCAGACTCCGGATTGTCAGCCCTCTGCGGCACAAGATATCCGGAAACATATCGCGCCGGCATTCCGCGCTTCCGCGCCGCGCCCAGCAGCAGATGGGCAAAGTCCTGGCACACTCCTGCGCCCACTCGCAGCGCGTCCTCAATCGAAGACTGCACATGCGTCGCGCCCTTCACATACTGAAAGCGCTCGTGGATCAGCTGTGACGCGGCCTCTGCAAATCCAAACGCCATTCCGCCGCTCTTGCTCTCCGCTGCGGAAATTAGTTCGTCCAGCTCCGCCAGGTGCGGAACGTACGTGCTCTCCACCAGGTAATCGTAGAAGTCTTCGTGCAACTCTTCCTGTGCCGCGTCCAACTGCTCCAGCGTGGTCAGTGGAGCCTCTTCCTCCGTGTCCAGCCGCAGTACCACCGAGTCCGTCTCAATCTTCAGGTGCCGATGCTCTTTCAGCACGTTGAACTGGTGTACCCAGTTGCCGAACGCGTCCTGGTAGCTCTTCGCCTGAGAGGGTGGATAGGTCGTCAGCTTGAACGCCAGACAGCTCTGTTTCTCGTCGGTCATCGGCCTCAGCCGCACTTCGTTGTAGCTCTCGGAAACCGGGCCGTCGTAGTGAAACTCCGTGATGTGTACCAGGTGATATCGGTTCATGCGCTCACCTTGTAGTAGAAGTAGCTGCGCGCAATGTTTTCGCCAATCCGCAGGCATGAGCCCAGCAACTCCGCCAGATACGCATGCAGCCCGCGCTGAAAGATCTCTTCGATCCGGTCGTAGCGCAAACTCTCCAGCAGCTTGCCCGTCTGCCGTTCTGCCTCGTTGGAGTACGATCCCGGCATCGTGTTGCTCAGCTTCCGCAGTCCCATCTGCACTTCGTTAATGCTGAACACAATCGAGCGCGGATGGTCCGGGTGCAAAATCAGCATTTCGGCCACCTGCTCGGCCTTGATCTCCGAGTGGTATTTGCGGTGGTATGCCTCGTAAGCGCCCACTGATTTCAGCACCGCCATCCACTGGTGATTATCCGGTTGCAATTCCAGTTGCGGACTCTCCAGCAAATACTGGTATTGCACGTCCACCAGCCGCGTCGTCATCTCGGCGCGTTCCAGGTAGCAGCCCAGCCGCAGGAATTGCCAGCCCTCGTCGTGGGGAACCGTTGCGTCGGCCACGCCGTGGAAGCGGTGGCTGCCGAATTTCACTACATCGCAGAAGCGGTGCGGCCCGCCCGAAATTTCCTGTTGCGAATTGAAGGCGTTCACCGTGTGGTAGAGCCCGTTGATGTCTTCCCACATCTCGCGTGACAGACGGTCGCGAATCGTGCGCGCGTTCTCCCGTGCCTTTGAAATGCACTGCAGAATCGAATTCGGATTGTCCGGCCGGAACGCCAGGAACTCAAAGACCGTGTGCGCGTTTGCCTCTTCGTACAGTGTGCGGAAGCGCGGCTCTTCGCCGGCCATCACCAGCAGCGGATCCCAGCGCAGCCGATAGTATTTGTCGGACTCTTCCAGCAGCATGTGGTAATTCACGTCCAGAATGCGTGCCGTATCCTCGGCCCGTTCCATGTAGCGGGCCAGCCAGAACAGCGAATCTGCAATGCGCGAAAGCATATCTGCTCAGCCCTCTTCTCTTAGAACCCAGGTGTCCTTGCTTCCGCCGCCCTGTGACGAGTTCACCACCACCGAGCCTTTGTGCAACGCAACCCTCGTCAGACCGCCCGGAACAACCGTGACGCTCTCGCCGTCATACAGACAGTAAGGCCGCAGATCCACGTGCCGCCCGCCCACCTGCCCAATCTCACCATCGTAGGAGGGCACTTGCGATAGCCCAACCAGCGGCTGCGCAATGTAGTTCCGCGGGTCCGCCTTGATCCGTCTGTGAAACTCCTCGATGGTCGCCTTGTCTGCCGCCGGACCAATCAGCATGCCGTAGCCGCCGCTCTCTCCCACGGCCTTCACTACCAGCTCCGGCAAGTGCTCCAGCACGTAGGCCAAGTCCTTCTGCCGCCCGCAAAGATACGTTGGCACCGAGCCCAGTATCGGCTCTTCGCCCAGGTAGTAGCGGATGAATTCCGGCACATAGGCATACACCGCCTTGTCGTCCGCCACGCCATTGCCCACCGCGTTGGCCAGCGCCACGTTGCCTGCGCGACACGCGCCCATCAGCCCCGGCACGCCCATCAGCGAATCGCTGCGGAACACGAGCGCATCCAGGAAGTCGTCATCTACCCGGCGATAGATCACATCCACCCGCCGCAGCCCGTGGATGGTCTTCATGTACACCACCGTGTCGTCCACCACCAGGTCGCGACCTTCTACCAGCTCAATGCCCATCTGCTGAGCCAGGAAGCTGTGCTCAAAGTACGCGCTGTTGTATATGCCCGGAGTCAGCAGCACCGCCTCTGCCTGCCCGCCGCCGCGCGGAGAAAGGCTGCGCAGGATGCGGGAAAGCTCCGCTGGATAGTGGTTCACTGGAAGCACGCCGTAAGCCTGAAAGGCTTCAGGCAGCGTGCGCGTCATGATCAGCCGGTTCTCCAGCACGTAGCTCACGCCGCTTGGAGTGCGTACATTGTCTTCCAGCACCAGGTAGTCGCCTGAAGCTGAATCGCGGATCAGGTCAATGCCGCAGATGTGCGCATAAATGCCGCGCGGCACCTCCAGCCCCACCATTTCTCGCCTGAAATGCTTGCAGGAGTAAATCAGCGAGCGCGGCACTTTCTTGTCGGCCAATATCTTCTGCGGCCCATACACGTCCTGTAGAAACAGGTTCAAGGCCTTTACGCGCTGTGAGAGCCCGCGCTCCACCCGTTCCCACTCCACGTGCGGAACGATGCGTGGAATCAAGTCGAAAGGGAAGAGTCGCTCCGCCCCAGCGCCGTCGTTGTAAACCGTAAAGGTAATGCCCTGAAGCAGAAAGGAGAGGTCGGCAATCTTGCGCCGCTCGTCAAACTGCTCCGGAGCCATCTCTGCCAGCGTCTGAAACAATTTGGCGTAGTGAGGCCTGGGCACTCCAGGAGCCTCAAACATCTCGTCGTAAAACTCACCCACCTCGTACTGTTCGAACAGCCCGCGAGAGGGAGCTTTCAAGGGCTTAGCCACCATCATGGGACGATATCAGCGCTCAAACTCCCGGGCCAATAAGAAGATTTAATAAGCCCTATATGAATTGTCGGGTATCCACTCCCTTATTCTTCAAGTGTCATCCTGAGCGTAGCGAAGGACCCCTATTAGCGCTCAAATCTCCCGCGCAGCCCAAGGCTCTTCTGCCCGAAAGTTTCCCGCACTTACCCACTGGGCGAATCTTGCGAACAAGCAGGGGAAAGCAGCAATGACCCAAAACCCACGTCCTGCTCTTCAAATTAGCCGGTTCCACCTGCTTTCCGGCTCCTCCGCCTCTTGCGTTTGGCCCGTTTCTCTGTAAAACTATTGAAGTTCCCGAAACTCGGGACCATACTCCGCCATCTAAAGGCTTAAAGCCTCCTCGCCAAATAAGGCGACTTGCCCGTAGCGGAGCGGGCCTCTTGTGTTCTGCGTGATAAAATTTTGGAGGTGGGCGGTTTTTTCGGCCGTTTTGCGACCGGAAGGCCGACTTGTGATTTTTGGCGGACTCCTCGCCGCCTTTGACGTTTTGCGGCTGCCTATGGCGCCAGTGAAGGACATTGCTCTTGGCTCTCGACGATAAATACGAAGATATTCAGAAGTTGATCGACACCGGCAAGGAAAAGGGGTTTCTCACCTACAACGAGGTGAATGACCTCCTGCCGAATGACATCAACTCGCCCGACGATCTTGACGACCTGCTCAGCATGATCGGCACCCAGGGAATCAACGTCCTGGAAGACACCAAGCTCCCCTCGGAAAAGAAGTTCGATCCCGACGCCGAGGAGTCTGACGATGTTGAGCTCGATCTCACCCCCGGCGCGTTGGAAAAGACCAACGATCCCGTCCGCATGTACCTCCGCGAGATGGGCACCGTCCCCCTGCTCACCCGCGAAGGCGAAGTAGAAATCGCCAAGCGCATTGAGCGCGGACAGATTCGCGTTCTCAAAGCTCTCTCCCGCTCGGCCATCGTCATCCGCGAGGTCCTCGCCATTGGCGACGATCTCAAGCGCGGCGTCCGCTCCGTCAAGGAAGTAGTGGTATTCGACGAAGAAGAAATCACCGACGAAGTGATGCTGGGCCGTCTCAAAGAAATTACCGGCAAGATCGATGACCTTGCCCGCCATTACAAAAAGGGCACGACCATCGCCGCCAAGCTGGCTGAAATCGGCGCGCCCGGCAAAGACAAGAAGAAGCAGAAGGATTATCGCAAGGCGCACTGGGGTGTAGGCCGCGCGCAGGTAGAAGTCAGCCGCGCCATTCGCAAGCTGCGCTTCACCAACCAGGAGCGCAAGCGCCTCATCGACCGCGTCAACAAAACGGTCGAGAACATGAAGGCTCTTGACCGCCAGGTGCTCAATCTCGAAAAGCGCTGCGAGTTCACCAAGAACGAAGAGCAGAAGAAGGAAATCCGCAAGCAGATCCGCACCGTGCGTACTGACATGGAGCGCATCGAAGTCGAAGCCGGAGCCGTCTTCACCGAGCTCAAGCGCACCCAGCGTGAAATCATTCAGGGTGATATGGATGCCGAGCACGCCAAGCGCGAGCTCATCGAGGCCAACCTGCGCCTCGTCGTCTCCATCGCCAAGAAGTACACCAATCGCGGCCTGCAGTTCCTCGACCTCATTCAGGAAGGCAACATCGGCCTGATGAAGGCCGTGGACAAGTTCGAATACCGCCGCGGTTACAAGTTCTCCACCTACGCAACCTGGTGGATTCGTCAGGCCATCACGCGTGCCATCGCCGATCAGGCCCGCACCATCCGCATCCCGGTGCACATGATCGAGACCATCAACAAGCTTATCCGCACCAGCCGTCAGTTGGTGCAGGAGCTGGGCCGCGAACCAACCAGCGAAGAGATCGCACGCCGCATGGATATCCCAGTGGCCAAGGTTCGCAAGGTCTTGAAGATCGCGCAGGAGCCCATCTCCCTCGAAACTCCAATCGGAGAAGAGGAAGATTCGCACCTTGGCGATTTCATCGAGGATCGCGCCGTGGTCTCGCCCGCCGAGGCTGTCATCAACGTGAACCTCAAGGACCAGACCTCGCAGGTTCTTCGTACGCTGACCCCGCGCGAAGAGAAGGTCATCAAGATGCGCTTCGGACTCGAAGACGGCAGCGAGCATACGCTCGAAGAAGTCGGCCAGTCCTTCGCCGTCACCCGCGAACGCATCCGCCAGATCGAAGCGAAGGCCCTGCGCAAGCTGCGCCACCCTTCGCGCTCCCGCAAACTCCGCGCCTTCATGGACGGCGTCCACGACTAAGTGTTTTCTCGCAACAACAAAGGGCACGGCCTCGGCCGTGCCCTTTCTTCTCTCTTGTCTTTGTCCTGCTGTTGTCTTTGTCCTGCTGTTGTCTTTGTCCTGCTGTTGTCTTTGTCCTGCTGTTGTCTTTGTCCTGCACTTGCCTTTGTTCTTGAAGTGTCATCCTGAGCGCAGCGAAGGACCCCTACCCCGCACAAATCTCCCGTGCCGTTCAAAGGCTTCTCAATCAGGATTGTAGCTTTGGCGGAAGGGTGGCCCATTCAACGCGCTTTTCGTTGAGTGGGGCTGTTGCTCTTGCTCCTGCTCTTCAACCTGCGCAACCTTGAAACCCTGCAACCTTCCCCTACTCGTACCTTAGCGCCTCAATCGGATCCAGATTCGCGGCCTTGTACGCCGGATAAATCCCAAACACCAGCCCAATGAATCCCGAACTCGCGAACGCGAACACCGTCCACTGGATGCTCATCGTCGCCGGCAGGGAAGGCATCAGCGCGGCAATCAGGTAAGTAATAATCCCGCCCAGCAGGATTCCCACCACGCCGCCCACCGCCGTCAGCACCACGGCTTCCAGGGTGAATTGCAACAGCACATCGTGCTTGCGCGCGCCTACCGCTTTGCGTACGCCAATCTCCCGCGTTCGCTCCGTCACCGATACCAGCATGATGTTCATCACGCCCACGCCGCCCACAATCAGCGCCACGCTGGAGACGGCGAACATGAACACAAACACTCCGCCCGTCACCTGGTTCCACACTTGCACAATCGAATCCTGGCTGAACACCGCAAAGTTATCCGGCTGGTCCGGCTTCAGTTTCCGCCGCCGTCGCAGTAAATCGCGCATCTCGTCCATCGCCTTCGCCATATCCGGCTGCGACGTCGCTTTCACTGATATCCAATTCTGTTTCAGTTCCGGATGTAATTTTCTAAAAGTGAAGTACGGAAACATGACGATGTTGTCATCCGGATTGGAGCCACCGCTGAAGGCGTCTTTCTTCTTCTCGCTCACGCCCACTACGCGGAAGAGTTCACCTTCAATGTTGATTTCCTTATCCAGCGGATCGCTGTCGCCGAAGAGTTGTTGTGCTGTGTCGTTGCCCAGCACAATCACCGGCATGCGCTGCTCGTCTTCTGCCAGGTTGAACCATCGGCCCTTGGCTACGCCGTAATCGTACACTTCCTTTGACTCCGCGGTGTCGCCTTCAAGAATCGTGTTCTTCGCCGTGCGTCCCGCGTACTTCACCGAATACGTGCCAATATTGAATTCCGGTTGAAACAGGCGCAGTGACGGAGCCACGGCCTTCACATGAGGCAGATCCCTCATCGCTTCCGCGTCTTCCCATGTCAGCTCTTTGCGGTTCAGCATCTCCGCCGTCGGACGCCCAAAGTTGAAAACGTCCATGTGGAATGCGAACACAATGTTCGATCCCATCTGCTGCACCATGCTCTGCACGTTGCTGTTCAGCCCGCGCACTACCGATGAGATCGTGATCACCGTCGTCACGCCAATCACAATTCCCAGGATCGTCAATCCCGAGCGCATCTTGTTGCGCACCAGGGTCTCCGATGCCAGCCGGAAGATCTCTTTGAAGTCACTGCGCGATGCCATCACTTAGCTCCGGTTCTCTTGCTGTTGCTCTTCGGCCGGTGGCCCATTCAAGCCTGCCGTTGGCTTGAGTGGGGTATTGCCGTCTAACTTCCTATAACTCAAAACGCAGCGCATGAATCGGATCCAGCTTGGCTGCCTTGTGCGCCGGATACACGCCAAAGAACACGCCCACCGAACCCGCCATCAGCAGTCCTGCGAACACGGTCCACCCTTCTACTTCGCTCGGCATGCCAATCAGGATCGTGACAGTCTTAGCCACGGTGATTCCCAACACAACGCCAATCGCTCCACCCACCAGTGCCAGCGTCGAGCTCTCAATCAGGAACTGCCGCATCACGTCGCTTGATCGTGCTCCCAGTGCTTTGCGAATGCCAATCTCCCGCGTCCGCTCCGTCACCGACACCAGCATGATGTTCATAATCACCACGCCGCCCACCACCAGCGAGATGGATGCCAGCGCCACTGCCACCATGAAGAAGCTGCTGCTCAGGTTCGCCCAGATAGAGAGAAAACTCTGGTTCGTCTCCGCCACAAAGCTATCCGGCATTCCCGGAGCATCATGCCGCCGCGAGCGCATTACCACCCGCACCTGGTCGATGGCTGCCTCCAGCGGAGCGCCCACACCTTCGGCCTTGGCCCATATTTTCAGCGAAACCTTCTGCGATCCAAATTGCTTGAACCAGCTCGTCAGCGGAAGCATGACCCAGTTGTCCTGGCTCTGCCCCAGCGCCTTGCCCTTGGGCTTACCCACGCCAATGACCGTGTAGTTCTGCCCATTCACTCGAATCTCTTTGCCCAGCGGGTCGACTCCGGCCATCAGGTTTTCGGCAATGTCGCTGCCGATCACCGCAACGGCGGAGCCGGCGTTCAGGTCCGCGTCCGTCACGTTGCGGCCCGATTGCAGGTCCAGGTCATAAATCGCGGCCATCCCCGGAGTCCATCCCCGCGCCGCCGAGTCCCGAATATCCTGCTCGTTGTACTTCACCCGCACGTCTTCCTTCCGGATCGAAGCACCCACGTTCCTGCAAGCCGTGCACGCCTCCTGCACCGCCAAAAAGTCTTCGTAGCGCACGTCTTTGCGCTTTTCGCTGTCCAGGAATTGATCCACGTTCGTGATCACGTTCGGAGCCTTGGAGACGATGAACACGTCCGCGCCAAGGTTGAAGATCTTCTCGGCCACATAACCGTTAATGCCGTTAACGAAGGTCTCCACCGCAATCACCGTTGCCACGGCAATCACCACGCCCAGCAGCGTCAGCACAGAGCGCAGCTTGTTCGCCCACAACGATTGCAACGCAATTCGGATGGCTTCCAGTGTGTTCATAGGGTCGCGGACGGCGGCCAGTCAATGCCGCTCTTATCGTAGACGCAGTCTATCAGAGCCCATAAAGTCCTTTGACTCACCAAATGAGTTTTCCCGACAGTGAACTTCTTACACTGCGAACAAATAATTCACCAACTCAGTTGTTCAGAGTGTTCCCCTTCGGGAAAAATTCGTTAGACTCGTACTAAATTTTTATCTCATATTGCTTTAACGCTCGCCGACACATAACCCCAAACCCCAAGGAATGTCGACATGCCCTCTCGCCGTGATTTTATGAAACTAGCTGCACTCACCGGAGCCGCTTGCGGGTTCTCCAGCTGTGGTACTTCGTCTTCTAACAACCTGAGTAGTGCTAGCTCGGCCTTCGGGCAGAGTCCAATTCTCCGGAAGTTCATTTCGCCGCTCCCCGGCCTTGGCACGGGCATACCCATTGCCAGCGCAGACACCTCAAGCGTTGCCGGAGTGGATCTCTACAACCTCGCGGCCGTTCAATACAGCCAGTTAATGCACCCCGATCTTCCCAGCCCCACCACCCTCTGGGGATACATGGACCAGGTCACGGGCAAGAGTGCCTATCTCGGCCCCATCATTGCCGCCACTCGCAACCGCCCCGTCATGCTGCGTGTCAAGAATCAGCTCCCCAACAAGCATCCGCTTCCCGTTGACACCAGTCTCATGGGAGCCGACAACGGAGCAGCGCAGAATCGCATGACGATCCACCTCCACGGCGGCCTTGTGCCCTGGACCAGTGATGGCGGCCCTTTCTCCTGGTTCACTCCCACTGGCGCCGGTCCCAACTCCGGCGCTGGCGAGTGCTTCCTCAACGGAATCGCCGGCAGCCCGGGAGCCGCGCAGTATTACTATCCAAACAACCAGAGTGCGCGACTCATGTGGTATCACGATCACGCAGTGGGAATTACCCGCCTCAACGCCTATGCGGGGCTAGCTTCTGCATACCTGGTGACCGATGATGTTGTAAACGGACTGGTTTCGGCAGGACTCCTGCCCGGACTGAACTACACCGTGCCGCTCATCATTCAGGACAAGACCTTCAAGAGCACTTTCGACAATTGGGGCAAGCCCGGAGACCTGTGGTACCCCTCCGTCTATCAGGCCAACTCAGAGGACAACGAGACCGGACGCTGGGATCTCGGCGATCCCTCCGACGGCTTCACTCCCGGCGGCAGCCCTGTCACTCCATCCTGCGTACCGGAGTTCTTCGCTGACACTCCGGTCATCAACGGTGAAGCCTATCCTTACCTTCAGGTCGAACCGCGCCGCTACCGCGTTGTCATCCTCAACGGTTCGCAGGCCCGCTTCTACAATCTCAATCTGTTCTACGAAAACAAATTCCAGCCCGGCGAGCCCGATCTCGGACGCGGGGGTCCGGCCTTCATTCAGGTAGGCAATGAAGGTGGCCTCTTGCCTGCGCCCGTCGTGCACAACATGCCTCCCGTGCTCATCCCCACGGCGGCCGACGATAGCTGCGATCCTGACGGTCCTCACAGCCTGCTCATGGCACCTGCCGAAAGAGCCGATCTCATCATCGACTTCTCTGGCTGCCGTCCCGGCGACCGCCTCATCCTCTACAACGATGCTCCCGCGCCTTTCCCCGGCGGAGACACACGCAACGACTACTACACCGGCAATCCTGACCAGAGGGCTGAAGGCGGAGCGCCTACCACCGGCCTCGGCAAAGGTCCCAACACCCGCACGCTCATGCAGATTCAGGTCGTAGCGCTTAAGGGCGCTGCAGACCCGCTGAACTTCAGCAGCACTCTCAATGCTCTGTCCAGCGGACTGCCCACCGCATACGCCAATTCGCACATCCCCTTCGGTGAACCCGATCTCGACCCCAACGCTCCCGGCGTCCTCTATGAAAACAAGACCCTCAATGAGGACTTCGACGGCAACGGACGCCTGATTCAGCGCGTAGGAACCGACCAGCCTCTCTATAAGGATTCCTTTGCCCGCAACTACATGGATAGTCCCACCGAGGTCTACCAGAACAATCAGGTCGTCGTTTGGGACATCTACAACACCACCGGAGACACTCATCCCATGCACTTCCACCTTGCCAACGTGCAGGTGATAGGCAGCGCTCCCTTTGAGGATGTGGGCGTCACGCCGCCTTCTTTCAGGCCTCCCGACCCTAACTATCGGGGCTGGAAAGAGACCGTGCGCATGAATCCCGGCGAGGTCACCCGCGTCATCATGAAGTTCTCCTTGCCCACCGGACTCCCCTTCAGCGTTCCCGGCAGTCCAAGAGCCGGCTTGCTGAACGGTCACGAGTACGTTTGGCACTGCCACATTCTTGAGCATGAAGAACACGACATGATGCGACCCCTGGTGATCCTGCCGTAGTCTGAAACGCAATCCAATTGAAGTCCGAGCCTCGTGCTCGGACTTCTTTTTGCTCCTGTTCTCGTTTGGTTGTGGACGAGCTCTTCGTCTCTCCGCAGCAGGAGTACGACATCCCATCACATCATTCTGTGACGCATGACTATAGCGACTCTCCCGGCGCTCGTGTATCACACCTAGTGAAGGGAATTGTCACAGCTCAATGAAAATTGAGCCAGCTTCGGCCCTGTGCTACGATTCTCTGCTTTGGTAGTTTCCCCGGCATGTGCCGCAAGGCTCATCCGGTTCTGCCTTCCGTTCCAGCTTGGTGGCCCATACGAGCCCCGCTGTTGGCTTGTGTGGGACATGTGCGGTCCATCCTTTTGGGTGTCTCGCAGGCATCGCGGAGTGGCGGTTCTAAAATGCAGCAAGACGCCCGCCGCCTTTTTAGGCGGGCGCCGTAGGCGAATGGTTCTGCAACGCGCTCGCGTGTTTGCCGCCTGTTTCCGACGGAAATCCGCGTAGCTCCTGCCGAGCCTTCAAATCAACGCTCTCGGGAGTTATTTTGTGAAGACCTACGAAGGTGAGAATGTCCGCAACGTGGCTGTCATGGGCCACTCCCATTCAGGCAAAACCTCTCTTGTTTCTGCCCTGCTCTTCACCGCCGGCAGCACTCCCCGGCTTGGCCGGGTCGATGACGGCACCACCACCACGGATTATGACGAAGAGGAAATCTCCCGTCAGATGACCATCTCCGCCTCGCTCGCCGCCGTCGAGTGGAGCAAGGCCAAGATCAACCTGATCGATACTCCCGGCTTCAACATGTTCGTCCATGAAGCCGAACTGGTCATCCCCGCCGTTGATACCGCCCTCGTCGTCGTGGATTCAGTGTCCGGCGTTCAGGTCGTCACCCAGAAAATCTGGAAATTCGCTGACGAATTCAACCTTCCTCGCGTCGTCATCTGCACTCGCATGGACCGCGAGCGCGCTGACTTCGAGCGTGTCATGCTGTCGCTGACCTCCACCTTTGGCCGCCTCGTCGTTCCCGTCCAGCTCCCCATCGGAGCCGAAAAGAACTTCAGGGGCGTCGTCGATCTCGTCAAGATGAAGGCCTATTACTACGAAATGGGAGGCAACGGCCGTGCCCGCGTAGAAGACATTCCCGCCGACATGGCCGAGCAGTCCAAGGCCGCGCATGAAGCTCTTGTCGAACTCGTCGCCGAAGGCGATGACGAGCTCATGAGCGAGTATTTCGAAACCGGCACCATCGACGAAAAACACATTGTCGCTGGCATCCACAACGCCATCCGTGAAGATCGTCTCTTCCCGGTGCTCTTCGCCTCCGGCCTCGGCAACATCGGCAGTGATGAAGTTCTCGACTTCCTCACCGACTATGTTCCCTCCGCCACTGAGCGCAAAACCATGGCTGGCGTGCCTGCCACGCCAGACGCTGAGCCGCCCCTGCGCAACATCTCCGCCACCGCGCCGCTGTCGCTCTTCGTCTTCAAGACCGTCAGCGATCCTTTTGCCGGACGCATCTCCTACTTCAAGGTTGTCAGCGGCGTGCTCAAGAATGATGCCACTGTCACCAACTTCGCGCGCGGCACGGTTGAGAAGTTCGCCCACATCTCCGCCGTCCTCGGCAAGCAGCTCATCCCTGTCCCTGAACTTTCCGCCGGAGATATCGGAGCCGTCGCCAAGCTTAAGGAAACCCTCACCGGAGACACGCTCGGCGACAAGGCCGCGCCCATCCAGTACCCGGCCATCACCCTGCCCGAACCCGCCATCACCTTCGCCATCGAGCCCAAGACGCGCGCGGATGAAGACAAACTCGGCGTCGGCGTACACAAGCTGATGGAAGAGGATGCCATGTTACGATTCTTCCGCGATCAGCAGACCAAGGACTTCCTCATCGCCGGAACCGGCCAGCAGCATATCGAGGTTTGCGTCAGCAAGCTGAAGCGCCGTTACCACACCGAGGTCGTGCTCAAGGCTCCCAAGGTTCCTTACCGCGAAACCATTCGCGGCAACGCCGAGGTGCAGGGCCGCCACAAGAAGCAGTCTGGCGGACACGGCCAGTTCGGCGATTGCAAAATCCGTATGTCGCCTCTGCCTCGCGGCGGAAACTTCGAATTCACAAATGACACCTTCGGCGGTTCCATTCCCAAGAACTTCATCCCCGCCGTCGAAAAGGGAATCATCGAAGCAGCCGCCCGTGGATTCCTCGCCGGATACCCCGTCGTTGACTTCAAGGTCAGCCTCTACGACGGCAGCTATCACGATGTGGACTCCAACGAATTGAGCTTCAAGAAAGCGGGTCGTATCGCTTTCAAGAAGGCCATGGAGGTCGCCAAGCCCACCATTCTTGAGCCCATCATGCAGGTCGAAATCACCGTGCCCGACGAGTTCGCCGGAGCCGTGATGGGCGACATGAACTCCCGCAGAGGACGTATCCAGGGCATGGACAACAAGGGCGGCGCAACCATCGTCCGCGCTCATTGCCCAATGTCTGAAATGCTCACCTACGGCACCGATCTCACGGCCATGACCCAGGGCCGCGGTTCGTTCAACATGGAGATGGATCACTACGACTTCGTCCCCGCCTTGCAGCAGGAAAAAATCATCGCTGCCGCCAAGGCCGCCGGAGCCGGACTCGAAGAAGAAGAGGAAGAGTAACCTCACGCCTCACGCGAAGGGCAGCCCCCGGGCTGCCCTTCGTTTTTCTTTTGTATCTGTTTTTGAAGTGTCATCCTGAACGAAGTGAAGGACCCCCGTCCCGCTCAAATCTCCCGCGCCATTCCTAGGTCAGCAATCAATCTCGATTTCGCTCTCTCACGCGCAACAGGGCTGCCCTCGGGCTGTCCTGTTGTTGCTCCTGCCTTTGCCTTTGCTCTCGCTACTGTCTTTGCCTTTGCTCTTGCTTTTGCTCCTGCTTTTGTTTTTGAAGTGTCATCCTGAACGAAGTGAAGGACCCCTACCCTGTTCCAGTTTTCCGCGCCGCCCCCAGGTCACCGCCCTATTTCGATTCTGCTCTCACGCAACGAGGGCAGCCCGCAGGCTGCCCTCGTTGCGAAACCCAGCTCTCAGAATAACGTGTTCTGTTTCTTCGGAGGCTCCATGCCAAAGTGTTTGTAAGCCAGTTGTGTCGCCACCCTTCCCCGCGGAGTCCGGTCCAAAAATCCAATCTGGATCAGGAATGGCTCGTAGATTTCTTCAATCGCGTCCGGTTCTTCCGCCAGCGCCGCTGCCAGCGTGTTCACGCCCACCGGACCGCCCTGGTATTTCTCGATGATCGTCAGCAGCAGCCGCCTGTCCACTTCGTCAAAGCCATGCTGATCAACTTCCAGCATCTCCAGCGCCGCCTTGGCTGTCTCGCGGTCGATATGTCCTGTGCCGCGCACCTGCGCATAGTCCCGAACCCGCCGCAGCAGCCGGTTCGCCACTCTCGGTGTCCCACGACACCGCGTCGCAATCTCCAGCGCCGCATCGTCATCAATGCCTACGTTGATGATCTGCGCCGAGCGGTTCAAGATGACTTTCAGGTCTTCGTGCGAATAAAACTCCAGCCTCAGCACCAGTCCCAGCCGCGACCTTAGCGGAGCCGACAGCAGCCCAATCCGCGTCGTCGCCCCCACAAAGGTAAACGCCGGAATCTCAAACGAATGCGTTTGTGCCGATGGCCCCTGCCCCACCATAATGTCCAGACGGCAGTCTTCCAGCGCCGAATACAGCAGCTCTTCCAGCGCCGGTTGCAGCCTGTGAACTTCGTCCACAAACAGCACCTGCCGCGCCTGCACGTTCGTGAGAATGGCCGTCAGGTCGCCCTTGATCTGCAGCGTCGGCCCTGAAGTCTGCTGAAACGCCGCATCCATCTCATTGGCAATAATCGTGGCCAGCGTCGTCTTGCCCAGCCCCGGGGGCCCATAGAGCAAAATGTGGTCCAGCGCCTCGCCCCGCGCCCGCGCCGCGGCAATCGCCACCGCCAGGTTCTCTTTCACCTTCGGCTGACCAATAAACTCCTGCAGTCGCTGAGGACGCAGCTTCAGCTCAACTTCTTCTTCGCCCTCCAGTGGCCCACCGGCCACCAGCCGAGCCTTCTCTTCCTGATTTCCAGCCATATTCGCGATGTTATATCTCCCGCCTCAATGCGGCAATGCTGTTCACACACCGTGCCCCATGACGCTCAACGTGTCACCCCGAACCATTGCTTTTCTGAGGTGTCATCCTGAACGAAGTGAAGGACCCCTACCATGCTCAAATATCACGCACGGCTCGCAGGCTTCTCAATCAGCGCGGTCTCCCCGGGTGGCCCATTCAACGTTCTTTTCGTTGAGTGGGGCGGCTGACTTCTTGCGGTTGACTTTGAGCTGTCTTCTTGCGGTTGACTTTGACCTTCCGACTTTGCCTTTAACTTTGAAACCTTGAAACTTTGAAACCTCGCCTTTTCAGTCCGCAATCCACTTGTAGTAGTTTTCCGTCTTCGTCCTCACCCGCCCCAGCGCCTTCTCCAAGAACTCGCGAACCTTCGGAGCTCCATACCGCTCCCACTTGCTCGCCGAGTAGTAAATCCCTGCCCAGTTCAACACGTTGGCGCACTCGGAATTATGTGGCACTGCCATCTTCAGCAACCGGCACCGCTCCCGGAAGAACGCATCCGCCCCTTGATTCCATCCCGCCTCCGGCTCCCGCACCAGGAACTCTTCCAACTCCTCCACCAGCCGCAGCGCCTCTTCCTTCGTAGTCATCGAATCTCCAGCCCTTATTATTTCACTCCTCAGGCTCTCGGAGTCTTCCTGCTCTCACAGATGTGTCATGCTGAGCGCACCGGGTGCCCCATGTTTGCCGCAGTCAGCAAACGTGGGGTTGTTGCTCTTGCTTTGCTCTTGCTGTTGCTGTTGCTCTTGCTCTTGCTCTCGTTCTTGCTGTTGCTGTTGCTCTTGCTACTGTTGTTGCTCTTGCTATTGCTCTTGCTTTTGCTCTTGCTGTTGCTCTTGCTTTTGCTCTTGCTGTTGCTCTTGCTCTCGTTCTTGCTGTTGCTCTTGCTCTTGCTACTGCTGTTGCTCTTGCTGTTGCTTTGTTTGTTTGAGGGGTCATCCTGAGCGTAGCGAAGGACCCCCGGGCTGCTGGTATCTGCCGCGCCCTGCCAGAGTCTTCTCAATCAGGCACGACTTAGCTCTTCAACTTTGATACCGCGCAATCGTTCATGCGATAAACTCGACTGGTCCACACTGGAGAGCCCATGCGTCGCCTCTTCGTTGTCGCAATTCTACTGGTCTCAGTCTCAGGCATCTCCCAAAACCGCACTAACGTAGCCAAAGAGAAGAAGTTCCCTCGTTTCGAGGATTACCCCATCACAGAGAAGTGGAGTGGCGTTGCTGCCCCTATTCGCTTCCAATCCCCCGCGGACCGAATGTACAGGACCAACTTTAGAAACGCGCGAAAGACCCCGCCAAACTTCGCCGGGCACTACAGCGTAGCTACGTGGGGTTGCGGTACCCAGTGCGTAGAAGGTGGAATCGTTGACCTCGCCACTGGTCGGCTGATCACGTTGCCTTACCCACCCATGAAAAAGCGTTGGGAAAAATGGTCGTTTTGTGAGAGCGCGTTCCAATGGTCCGAAGACCAGTCCGATTGGGGGCACGACATCGAAATCCGCGCAGACAGTAGCTTGATGATTCTGCATTGTGCAGACGCCGGGAAATCAGATGGAGGCACCTACGCCCAGACTTTCTTTTTCACCCTTGAGAACGGAAAATTTCGCAAGATCGCCGACCATGTAGGAGAGCGCGTCTTCTGAGAACAGGCCGACTCTTAACCTGCGCAAACCTGCGTAACCTGTGCAACCTGCTCCTCCATGCGATAAACTCTCTCTTTCCACACTGGAGAAGTCTGTTATGCTGCGTCGTTTGCTCTCTGCCGCACTTCTGCTGGTTGCATTCTGCTTTCTTACGGGTTCCGCCCTTGCTCAGAAGCGCCCCTTCACCTTTGAAGACATGATGAAGCTCAAGCGTGTCGGCGACTTCACCATCTCGCCGGATGCCCATTGGGTCGCCTTCACCGCCGTTGATGTGTCTCTTTCGGAGAACTCCAAGCACTCGCACCTCTGGATCGTTCCTCTCGCCGGAGGCGAACCGCACCGCCTCACCGAGCCGGGACAGGGAAGCGAGGACCGTCTCCGCTTCTCGCCCAACGGCCGCCGCGTGATCTTCACCGCCATCCGCAACGGAGCGTCGCAGATTTACGTGCAGACCTTCCACACCGAAACCGGAACTCTCATCGGTTCGCCCTCGCAGGTCACCAACATTTCCACGGAAGCCGATGGCGGCACCTGGTCGCCCGATGGCCAGCAGATCCTCTTCCTCTCCTCCGTCTGGCCGCATTGCCATGACGAAGCCTGCAACCAGGCCAAAGATGAGGCCATCGCCAACTCCAAGGTCAAGGCCAAGGTGTGGGACCACCTGATGTATCGCCACTGGGACGCCTATGAAACAGGCAAGCGTTCGCATCTTTTCCTCACCTGCGTCCCTGAAGACAAGCGTCCCGTCTGGCCCTCCAGCACTCCGTCCGCTCTCTGCCCCGCCGGAGCCCGCGACCTCACTCCCGGCGATCATGACGTGCCGCCCTTCTCGCTCGGTGGGCAGGATCAGTACCAGTTCTCTCCCGATGGCCGCGAAGTCGTCTTCACCTCCAACCTTGACGAGGTGCAGGCTATATCGACAAATAGCGATGTCTTCACTCTCTCGCTCACCAATCCGCAGGCTAAGCCCGTCAACCTCACCGCCGCCAACAAGGGTTCAGACTCCACGCCGCTCTACTCGCCAGACGGAAAGTACATTGCCATCCGCTCCCAGTTCCGCCCCGGGTATGAGAGTGACCGCTTCCGCCTCCAACTCATCGAGCGCGCTTCCGGCAAGATCATCAACCTCACCGAAAATTTTGATCGCTGGGTAGAATCCGTCGCCTGGGCCCCGGACTCCTCCAAGCTTTACATCACCGCCACCGATGCCGGCGAAGCGCCCATCTACTCCGTGGAACTCTCCGGCAACGCGCTTCCGCATCAGCTCGTGCGCGGATTCAACGATTCGCCCACTCCCACCGCCGATGGCAAAACGCTCGTCTTCTCGCGCAACTCCGTCCGCTTCCCCAGTGAACTCTTTACCATCTCCGCCACCGGCCACCTCGCGCCGTCGCCTGAGCTGACCGCCAAACATCACGGCTCCGCCAAAACGCAGGCCAAGGCGCAGCACCTCGTCTACTCTGAAAAAGATGACAGCATCGCCGCTCCCGCCGGAGATCGCCAGCTCACCCACATGAATGACGCGGTGCTCTCGCAGATCCAGATGCAGTCCGTCGAGTGGTTCTACTTCACCGGGGCGGAGAAGAAACAGGTCGAGGGATTCATCCTCAAACCACCGGACTTCGATCCCGGCAAGAAGTATCCCGTCAAGTTCCTCATCCACGGCGGCCCGCAGGGCGCATGGGGAGACGATTGGAGCTTCCGCTGGAATCCCAATCTCTTCGCCGCCTCCGGCTATGTCGTCGTCATGGTCAATCCGCGCGGTTCCACCGGATACGGCCAGCAGTTTGTAGACGATGTGAATGGAGACTGGGGCGGACGTCCCTTTGACGATCTCATGCTCGGCCTCGACTACGCCGAGCGCACCTACGGATTCATTGACCGTGACCGCGAGTGCGCCCTTGGCGCAAGCTATGGCGGCTACATGGCGAACTGGATTCTCGGCCACAGCGACCGCTTTAAGTGCATCGTCTCGCACGACGGCATGTTCAATCCGGAGTCGGCCTACGGCACCACTGAAGAGCTCTGGTTCAACGAGTGGGAGTTCGCCGGAACCCCGTGGGCGAACCGAGCCCTCTACCGTCGCTGGTCGCCCGCTCTCGCCGCCCCCAACTTCAAAACCCCCACGCTGGTGATCCACGGCCAGCGCGACTACCGTCTCGACGTCAGTGAAGGTTTCCAACTCTTCACCACCCTGCAGCGCCTCAAGGTTCCCAGCCGCATGCTCTATTTCCCCGACGAAGGACACTGGGTCCTCAAGCCGCAGAACTCGCAACTCTGGTGGAAGACCGTCACCGAATGGACAGACTGGTTTATCGGCACCCCCGGCAAGCATCCCGTGGACGGCCCACCTTCCAACGATTAGCAGGATGGTTAATCATGAAACAGGCACCCCACCGGGGTGCCTGTTGTCTTTCTCGGCAATCGTTCCGCGAGCCGCTCGAACGATTGACTAACCTCTAACACTACCGCTTCCAACGATTATCTAGCTCGTTACTCGTTAACGCCTACTTCCACATCCGGAGCAGGAGTCATCAGCGACTGTTTTTTCGCCGTTCGCTCGTCCTGCGCGGAAAGATGCGCGCCGCCCAGCAGCAGCAATCCCACGAAAAACGCCCAGAAAATCAGCGTCACCGAGATATAGAAATGCGTTCCATACGTGGACTTGAAGTCCAGCAGTGGCAGCGCCTTCATAAAGATCACCTGCGCAACTTCAAACGCAACGCCCGTGATAATCGCCGACGGCAGCACTGACTTCGCCGCGATCTTCCCATTCGGCAGCAACCAGTAAATCAAAAAGAAGATCAGCACCGCGGCGATCAATCCAAACGACTTCAGTACCACCTGCTGCAGCGTAGTGTTTACGAACGTCACCGCATTGTGCAGCATGCCCGTACCCAGGTGCGCGTCCATCCAAACCTGCGCTTCCATCGTTGGAGCCCAGATGCCCGCCGTGGCCGCCGCTGACATGAATGCCAGCACGCCGCAGCCCCCCGCCAGCCCCAATGACACCAATTGGTTCATCAGGTAATTTCTGGACTTGAATCCCCACACCGAGTTCAGTGCCACTTCCAGCGGCTCAAACACGCCTGTGCAACTCACAAACAGCATCACCACGGAGAACACTTGAATCACGTGTCCGCTCGCCTGGCTTGACACCCATGAGGCAATGTCGTCTTTGTTCGTCGGCAGAAACGCCTTGATCATCTCCAGCACCGCGTTTGCCATGGGCCGTGAATGAAAGACCCTGCGGCTGATCGTCAGCATCAGCACGGCTGACGGCATGAAGGAAAGAATGGCGTTGGCGGCCACGGAAAATGCATACGTGTGCACCTCCGTAGTGCCCAGGTATTTCAACGTGGACCACCCATTGCGGCGCAGCGTCTGCAGCATGGAGTGGCGCAGTGCCTGGACCGGGTCAGGGTCTACGGAAGAAATGGTAGAGGCGGCCGCAGGCGCCGCAGCAATGGCTGTACTCTCGCTTGTCATGATGGCTCACTTCTATTGTAGCGAAACCAGTTCCCACCAATGCGCTCGAACGCCTCTTGAAACACCTGAGTTTCTGCACGAAAGATCAGCCGCAGGAGCAGGAACATTCTTATTTGGGAGTAATTTGCATACGTGCCAGAACATTTGCTTGCCAACCTGAGTAGGTTGGGATACATATTCCATGATGCTGAAATGTCATGCATTGCTGTTGCGGTGTAGTGAAGGAATAGAGTGGATGTGCAGTTTGTAGTCAGCGCAGCATTCAAATCCGGATTCCATCGTCTTTTCTGCAATGCAACCTGCTAGTTCTGGCGGCGTGTGAAAAGACGATGGAATCCGGATTTGTTGTTGGGCACATTCTACCGGTAACGGAGGTTCGCTACCGTGCTGTACACCTGAACTCTTGAACACTGGTATTACTGTTCGATGTGAAAAGGAGTAGGTCATGAAAGAAAAGGGCACAGTCAAGTGGTTTAACGGCGCAAAGGGATATGGATTCATTCAACGCAGCACGGGCGAAGATGTCTTCGTTCATTACTCGGTTATTCAGGAAAACGGATACCGCACTCTGAACGAAGGCGAAGCAGTCGAGTTTGAATGCGTCAAAGGTCCCAAGGGTCTCCAGGCTCAGAACGTAAGCCGCGGATAACGTCAACGTTCCAGTTGCAAAGCCGGCCCTATCCCCCAAGGGCCCTTTTCATTTCGGCGGCATGCCAGCTTCAATCCGCCTCCAGCGAAACCAGCTCGCCCTCAAAGCTCCCCGCACGCTTGTAATTGATCGAAACTGAAATTCCGCTCCAGCCGCAATCGAAGCTCTGCACTCCAATCAATACCGCATGCTCCCGGTCGGGCACATGAAGTTTCCAGCGGTGTCCGGCGGATTCCACCGCCAGTGTGGCCTGCGGCGCAGAGGAGCATTCCACGCCAATGATGCGGCCCGTCAGATGCTCAACTTTTCGCTTGTCTGGTGCCGCTTCCGGCTGCTTTGCTTTTGCCTCCGCGGCTTCATCTTCGGCGATTGCGTCCTGCAGATTGTCATACTTGCTGGGCTTCGCATTCGGATCGGTCTGCAAGCCCGTGGAACGCCAATCGCGTGCCTGCTTTTTCTGTCGGCCAATCTGTTCAAGCAATACTCCGGCCTCGCTGGTGACCTCATGGTCGTTGCCTGCGCGCGCATACAGCATCAGGTTGCGCGCGGCGTCCATGTTGCCAGATGCTTCATAGGCCTTCGCCAGGTTCAGCGTGTAGCGGCTGCTGCGCGGGCGCACTGCCGATGCGCGCTGCAGGCTCTCCAGTGCGGGCTTTACCTGTTCGCCCGCGAGCTGTGCCAGTCCCAGCAGCTCCAGCGCGGCGGCATAATTCGGATCACGCCGCAGTGCTGCTTTCAACTCCGTACCCATGCGAACTGCGGCGTCAGGCTGGTGGATGACGTTGTCATCACCCTGGTTCACCCATCGTGCGTAAAGGTAGTGCATGGTTGCATCGGAGTCTTCCAGTTCGAGCGCCCGCCGTATATGCTCCACAGCATTGGCGAGGTCATGGCGAAGAATGAATGCCCAAGCCAGCGAGCGATGCACCATTGCGTTCTGCTGATTCTCCCGCATGAACGCCACCAGTTCTTGCAGCGTCCGATCTCCACCCGGCTCAAAGAGCGAGAGGTTCGCCTGCAGCACATGCATGTCTGCCGCTGGAATCTTCGCGGAATGAAAGAGGTTGCTCTCTACGCGCGGCGCCGGCATTTTGCGCGTTGTCAGCTTTGCCAGTGACTCGCGCACCTCGCGATCGAGGTCCGCGGGACTCATCGAAAAAGCCTCGGCCAGCGCACGCTCCGGTGTGGTTCCACGCCCCTGCACCGCGTTCAGATAGGCTCCCGCCTGCGCCATCCGGCTGTTTTCAATGATCCACCGCACCAGCGCAAATGACTCTGCTTCAAACGACGCACGCTGCACCGGGGAAATTTGCGCGGCGTCGTTGACGTCCAGCAGCTTGCCAATCGGAATCCACTCGTTCGGCGCTGGCAGGGCCATGCCCAGCGGCATACCGCTCAACTCCATTTGCTCAGCGCTGAAGCGCACGCCCGCCAGGTAGTTGGCGACGCCAAGGTCAAACCACGGCTGCGCCCGCGGATAGTTATCTTCCAGGGTCAGCGCCGCAATCGTGCGCGCCGCCTGCGTCCACGATTCCGGTTGGCCGGGATCGACTGTCACATAACTTGCAATCGGAGTGCGCGCCAGGGTCGAAGATGTTGCGGCGTGTCCATCCACTGCGGGCACAGAGTGGATTACCATCAGGCGAAGCGGCGTAGCGAAGGTCGTATTCTTGCGGTGAAAGATTTCCTGGAAGAGTGCGATCAGCTGTGCACCGCGCTGGGCGGCATCGCGCGCGCCTTTGTCATTTCCCTCGGAGTAGCTGACAAGATGATCGCTCTGCACGGCGAACCATTGTTGAGCCACCGAAAATGATGTGAGCGTCAGCAGCAGCCCTGCCAGCAACCAACCTCGCGCGCGCATGGCGGCATCCTCCCTCTCGGGCGCGGTAGAATCCCGGCCATTTTTCTTGGATGCTGTTCCGTAGACTCAGGCGCAACAGAGTTCGCCGAGCATCAGGCGCTGTTCGGCTGTGGGACGGATGAACTGGAGTCCGGCGCGGAATCCCTGCTGCCGTGCCACCACCGCTTGCAGGCACAACTGGCCTCCGCCCGGCAACCTCATGCAAAGCACCACGGCGGTTCCGGAAGGCAGTTCGCTGGTCAGCGTGAGTCCTGCGCCGCTGTGCGAAAGATCTCGTGTGCGGGCATGCACTACGACGTGTTCTCCCGTGTCGAGCAATGCCACCAGTCGTGCGCGTAGGTCCAGCGGGCTGCGGCGGAACAAGCGGCTGGAGTAGATCGAGTGTGCGCTCGTGCAGTTTCGGCTAAGAATCTTTGGGGCCGGCATCGGGTGTCGTCTCCAATCTTGAGATGGCCCAGCGTGCATGTTCGGCAATCGCGGGGTCGTTGTGCTCTGCCAGTTCGCGCAGGCGGGGCAGGTGATTTCTGTCTCCGCTGTTGCCCATGGCAATGGCGGCGCTGCGCAACAATCCTCGGAGCTTGGCTCGTTTCACGGGCGATCCCTTGAACGTGCGCCGGAACTCCTCCTCGTTCATACCTGAAATCCACTGCAAAGAGGGATTGACGAGTTCGGTACGCGGTGCGAATGCCGGGTCCGCGGAGATCGGAGCCCGCCGGTTCCAGGGGCACACGTCCTGGCAGATATCGCAGCCAAACACATGCCGCCCCATGTTGGCCCGCAATTCCTCCGGGACCGGTCCGCGCTGCTCAATGGTGAGGTATGAGATGCAGCGCGTCGCATCCAGCCGTCGTGGCCCGAGAAACGCCTGCGTGGGGCATGCATCCAGGCAGCGTGTGCAACTGCCGCAGCGGTCGGCCGCTGGAAGATCCGGAGGAAGCCCCTGACTACTGAGGATCACTCCAAGAAAGAGCCATGAGCCGAGCTTCTGGTTCAGGATGCAGGCATTCTTGCCCGTCCAGCCAATGCCGGAGTGTTGTGCCAACACTCGCTCGATGACCGGGCCGGTATCCACGTAACACCACGTGCGGGGCGCAGCATGGCCGTCGGCGATGATGCGCTCCACCATGCGCTGCTCCACCTTTCGCAGGCGATCTAGCAGGACTTCGTGATAGTCGGCGTGAACAAACGCATAACGCGAAATCCATCCGCGCGCTGGGTCTTCGCATTGTGTGGAGTAGGGTGTGTCTGTGTTGTAGTTGGCCGCGCAGACCACCACCGAGCGAGCCCACGGAGCAACGTTGGCCAACGCCGCGCGCTTCAACTCTCCGGCTTCATTGGTCTTGCCGAGGTACTCCATCTCGCCGTGGTAGCCCGCGCTGATCCAGGCAGGGAAGTAGCCAAGTTCGCCCAGCGGCGCGGCCGGAGCAATGCCCGCCAGCGAGAAGCCTTCCTCCAGCGCCGCCTTCTTCACGAACTCCGCAAGCAATGACATCGTCGATCCGATAACAAAAGCCCCGCAACAGGTGCGGGGCTCGGTGGAAGGCAGACGGGCTTCTAGAGACCCAGCTTCTTAACTTCGTCGTTGTAATACTTGTGATACAAAATCATCCACTCCTGGCTGCCCTCGGGAATGATGCGAGTCTGGCTCTCGATCTTCAAGCGTGCTGCTTTGTCGAGTTTTTCTTCGTGAATCAGCAGTTCTTCAAGGATGCGACGCATTTCCTGGCGGATATCGTCGTAGCCCTCCAGAAACTCAACCTCTTTCAGGTTAGCGAGTTGGTCTGTAGAGCTGGAAGCGAGCTTGTTAAGTTTTTCGCGAGACAGTCTCATAGCACCGCCTTGTATTTGCGCACCAGTTCGTTCTTAACCTTCTTGAACATTTCCTGGTAGTTCGCGCCGCGGTTACGCATTTCGTCCGAGTACGCTTCAAGAATCACGCGGACTTCATCATTGATGCGGTCTTCGAGGCTCAATTCTTCAACCATTGAGGCCTGGACGCGCTCGATGACTTTCTCGGGCTCGTGCGTTTGGATGAAATGATTGTCTTGCAGCCGTTTGACGACTTGCCGGGCTAGATAGCCCACGTATTCTCTGGAAAAGAGCATGATTGTGTTGTCGAATCTGGAGCTACACAGACCAAATTTTAGCACACCGCGAAGCTGCCTCGCCGCAAGCGTTGCTTAGGAGATGGGCGAAAGGCTGAACGCCGTGCCTTCCGAACTGCCCGCGCCCTTCAACCAGTACACCATTCCGTGGTCGCTGGTGTAGAAGCAGCGGCCATTGTCGGTGCCGCAAGTCGGATCCGTGATGCTCGCGCCGGTGGGCGCAGCCTTGATCTCGTACCCAGTCGTTCCGTTCGCGGCCGGAGGAGTGCAGCTCATGTAGAAGCTGTATCCGCTCTTGATTCCGCTGGAGAGCTGAATGTCGATCAGGTCGGCGGCTGTGGAGTTCACCGGAGTGCTGCCCAGCGGCGGTCCCAGGTAGCTGAGCTGGCAGGCGTAGGTTCCCATGTCCGGGTAGACCTGCAGATAACCGATCTGGGCGGAGTTGATGGCCCGCAGAGACCCTACGGCGGAAGCCTCATTGGCTGCGACTCTGGCACGCAGCAGGTTCGGGATGGCAATGGCCGCAACGATGATGATGATGCCAACCGCAATCAGCAGTTCTAGAATCGAGAACCCCTGCTGTGTTCTCGTTTTTTTTCCTTGCTCCAACACGTGCTTACTCCCGAGGCGCTTTCCGTCCTGTTTCTACGCTACGGCGCTGATTCGGCACGGGTCAACGAAACCGGCAGGTGTCCAGGTTACCGGAGTAGCACAAGCGCACTGGCCGGATGTGGAAATGGGGCAGCAACTCACGATTGCAAAAGCGTTCACCTACCGGATCGCTGCCGGTCCGGAAATCAACTCGGCGGGAATTTTCTTCTCCCACTGCCATCCAGCGGTGCTCGGCCCGGGTAGCAAGAGTATGATGAGCGGACGGCGGACCTGCATGCGAGTTGCAGCAAGGTCATGCATTTGTTAGAACTGCAGAGCGATGTTAGAAGACCTGACCAGCATTCACGACGATATGCACGCCTTTACCCAGGGGCTAGGATTGCGGCGCTTCCACGGCTACATTCCCGATGAAATGCCCAGTGTGCTCTGGGACGGCGATGAACCCACCGAAAGCTGGAAAGATTTTGTCGAGCTTGCGCGCGCATCCGGCGCACCGTTCGTCACCATGAACACGGTGCAACTCGAGGCCGACGACGTGGACTTCCTGATCTCCGAACTGCGGCGCTCCAGCTTCAGCCGCGAAGAGGACATGGAGACCGCTCGCCAGCTTCGCTCCTACTTCGGGCGTATCGGCTTTATTCAGCTAGGCTTCCCCTACCAGGGAGTCATGTTCCTGTGCGAGCTCTCAACCGAGTGGTATGAAGGCTACAAGGCGTTGCAGGAGATGGCCGATGACCTCGGCGGCATCATGATTGACGGTTCCGCCGACGGCCCGGACGAGGACGAACGCTGAGCGTGCGCTGGATTCATCGGGTCTCCGAAGCTGCCAGCGGTGCGGGCGCCGAACGAATCGGTCCTTTGCTGGCTGCCTCCATGGAGCTGCCCGCGATTGTGGCCGAATTGCTGGCCGCGCGTGGCATCGCCTCGGTAGAAGAAGCGCACCGTTTCCTGCATCCCTCGCTTGATCATCTGCACTCTCCCATGGAAATGCTGGGCATGCGCGTGGCCGTCGAACGTCTTGAGCGCGCCATCGCTGCCCGCGAACCCATGCTGATCTACGGCGACTATGACGTGGACGGCACCATGGCAACGGTCATCCTGAAGACTGCCATCGAGTTGCTCGGCGGACAATGCACCTTCCATGTGCCGCATCGTTTGCTGGAGGGCTACGGCATGCGCGACGAGGTGATCGAGCGCGCCGCTGCCGATGGCGTCAAGCTCATCATCAGCGTCGATACCGGCATCCGCGCATTTGCCGCCGCGCAAACTGCCGAACGCGTTGGCGTGGACCTGATCGTCACCGATCACCACTTGGTTGCGCACTCCGAGGGCGTGCCCCGTACGCTCGCCGTGCTCAATCCCAATCAGTCCGGCTGCGGATATCCCTGCAAAGACCTTTGCGGCGCGGGCGTGGCCTTCAAGGTTGCGCAGGCGCTGCTGGAGCGCGCTGGCCGTGAGCGGCTGATCCCTTCGTTCCTCAAGATTGTTGCCATCGCCACCATTGCAGATTCCGTGCCGCTGCTGGGAGAGAATCGCGTCTTCGTCTCGCTCGGACTGGAAGGTCTGCGCAAGGTGGTCAATCCCGGCCTGAGCGCCTTGCTGGAAGTAAGCGAACTCAATCACGGACGCCAGCTCAGCGCCAGCGACATAGCCTTCCGTATCGCTCCACGCATGAACGCCGCCGGACGCATGGATGTGGCCAGTGACGTGGTCGAACTCTTCACCGTGAAAGACGTAGCGCGCGCCAAAGAGCTTGCCCTGCGGCTGAACACATTGAACTCAGCGCGGCAGCAGGAGGAGCAGCGCATCTCCGAAGCCGTACTCGCCCAGGTGCAGGAGAGTGACGAGTTGCGCAACGCCGCCTGCATGGTGGTCTCCGGCGAGGGCTGGCATCGCGGCGTCATCGGCATCTGCGCCTCGCGCGTCGTGGAGCGCTTCGGACGTCCCGCGCTGGTCATCGCCGTCGATGGCGAAGAAGCTCACGGCTCAGGCCGCTCGATTCCCGGCTTCCACCTGCTCGATGCCCTGGAGACCGTGCCCGAACTCTTCCTCCGCTTTGGCGGACACGCCCACGCCGTCGGCTTCGCCATGCGCTCTGACAATGTTGCCGAGCTTCGCCAGCGCCTCAATGAATATGCCCGCGCCAAGCTTACCGGCGAAGAGCTTCAGCCTGTTCTGGAGTTCGACGGCGAACTCACCATGGAGCAGGTGACCCCGCGCTTCTGGGAATCCCTGCGCGCCTTGCAGCCTTTTGGTATGGGCAATCCCGAACCTGTCTTTGTGGCGCGTGGCGCAACCCTGATGGGCGAGCCCCGAGTGATGCGCGAAAAACATATGAAGCTCAAGCTGCGCCGATACGCTAATTCGCAATCCGGATCGCAGTCGAACGCGCTGGCTCGCGGACTGGATGCCCTCGGCTGGCGCATGGCGCATCGCCTTGAAAAAGAGCCGGTCGCAGGCGGAGACCTTGTGGACATCCTCTTCCGCATCGAGCAGAATACCCATCCTGATTTCGGCGGCGGCCTGCAACTGGTGCTCTCGGATTTCCGTCGTGCCCAACCGGTCAGCTCTGCCGCATCCAACTCGGAGTAGTCTTTCTCGGAGCCCATCAATGACTCGCTACGTAGCCTTCCTTCGGGCCATCAACGTCGGCGGCCACGTCGTCAAAATGGACGCCCTGTGCACCCTCTTTGAATCCATGAAACTCACGTCAGTCGAAACCTTCATCGCCAGCGGCAACGTGATCTTTGAAACCAATCGCCGCGATACCGCCGCCCTCCGCGCCACCATCGAGAGCACGCTCGCCAAGGCCTTAGGCTATGAGGTCACAACCTTCCTGCGCACCGATGCGGAACTCGCTCAGGTCGCCGCCTACAAGCCGTTTCCGGATGCCGCCGTCTCCGATGCAGCTACGTTCTGCGTTGGCTTTCTGGCTGCCCCGCTCGATGCGGAGTCCACGCGCAAGGCCTTGGCGCTCAAGACTGCAATTGACGATTTCCATGTTCACGGCCGTGAGTTCTACTGGCTCGGGGGACTGAAACAGAGCGAGACCAAGTTCTCGGCCTCGGTGCTGGAAAAGGCGCTGAAGATTCGTACCACCTTCCGCAATGTAAACACCGTCCAGAAGCTGGCCGCAAAGTTTCCTCCGCGCTGAAGCGCGCGCATTCCCAAATGCGGATAGTGAGACAAAAGCCCTGTTATCGTCCAATTTTTCAAATATGTGCTACAAACGTCACATGACGCCCTTTGCTTCCCTTGGCCTCGCCGCGTTTCTCTTATTAAGTGCCGATTGCAGCATGGCGCAACTATTCGCGACGGAGGATCCATTTCCGAACCCCATCGTTGTACCTTCTGAGGCTTTGGCGGCTATAAAAACCGCCACGGATTCCGCAGACATTTTGCGGGACTGTGCTCAAAATGAGGGCATACGTGTTGCCGATGTGCCAGCATCGTGGTTTCTCGGTTCACAATTTGAACTTAGCAAGGGGCGTACATCTGGGTTGATTGTCCGTGCCGAACACGGATGTTTGTTAGGCGCGCATATCACGCAGTTCTGGGTGCTTGCCAAGTCTCAGGCAGGATACCGATCGGTTTTCACCGGTAGGGCAGATGCATTGAGCGTTCTTCGACATCGCACGAACGGCTATCGTGATGTGCAGTTAATTTTCGTTATGAAAGCTGGAGCGGAGATTCAGTACGTGACTTTCCAGTACTCAGATGGCGCTTACCGATTGTCAGGCCGTCGAACCGAACATCCAAACTGAGCAATAAATCGCCCTTCGTCCCAGTATCTAGTCCACCCCGCCTGACTCTGCCTTACGAATTCCTCAGCGCCGTATGTGCCAGCCGATGGCTGCTCGCGTACACTGGTTGAGCAATGCCCGTATCAATCCCCCGTCTGCGAATCTGGTTCGCCGTGATGGCCCTGGTCATCATCTCGGTGGTGGCGGGCTTTTATCTTTACGCGCGGCACCAGCTGCGCATTGCGCTCAAGAACCTTCCTGCCCGGGTCGGCGTCAACATTCAGCAAACGTCCGAAGGCTTCACCCTCTCCAAGACCGAAGGCGGACGCACCCTCTTCACCATCCACGCCTCCAAGGTGACGCAATACAAGAACGGCGGACGCGCCGAGCTGCATGGCGTCAACATCATCGTCTACGGACGCAAGTCCGACCGCTTTGACCAGATCTATGGCGATGACTTCGAGTACGACCAGCAGGCCGGAACCGTCGTCGCGCACGGCGAGGTTCACATCGATCTGGAGGGCAACTCCGAGGGCCAGAACCTGGACCCGCAAGCGCCGCCCCGTGAGATGAAGAATCCCATCCACCTGCACACCGACGGGCTCGTCTTCAACCAGAAGACAGGCCTTGCCGAGACTGACGGTGTCGTGGAGTTCCGCGTGCCGCAGGCCACCGGAACCGCAAAAGGCGCGACCTACAACTCGCAGGACAACGAGTTGACGCTGCACTCCGCGGTTGACGTGCAGACCGAAGGGCAGCAGGCCACGCACATCCAGGCCGCGCACGGAATCATCACTAAGGAGCCGCGCAAGCTCGTCATGAGCTCCGCCGAGGTGACCAGCGAGCAGCGCAAGCTGCTGGCAGACGCCGCGACCGTAGACCTCGCCGCAGACAACTCCGTGCAATTTGTGGAAGCCACCGGCAACGTCCGTATGAGCGACTCCACGTCGCAGGTGCAGGTGCGCTCGCCCCGCGCCGAGTTGAAGCTCGGCCCCGGCAACATCATGGATACGGCAAGGTTCTCCGGCGGTGTGGGCATGGAATCGGCGCGCCAGTCCGCCAGCGGACACGCCACCGAGATGCTGCTGCACTTCGTATCTTCCCCGGCCCCGGCGAGGGTTCCGGTTGCTGCGAGGAAAGCTCGCGTCAAGGATGCCACGCCGCACATGCAAGCCCATCTGCAGACCATCGACGCCCTGCATGGAGTTGTCCTGCGCCATGCCGCGCCGACCACAGGAAAAGATCCCCAGGCGTTCTCCATCGCCTCCGACGCTATGACCTTTCATCTCGACGAGGGCGGCCTGCTGAGTACGGCGCAGACGCTTGGACCAGGGCAGATGGTCATGAAGTCCGCCGCACCCAAGAATGCAGGCGAGCAGACCGTTGTTGACGCGCAGCACTTCACCGCCGAGTTCGGAGACAAGAACCAGCTCCGCACCGTGCACGGAGCTGGGGCCGTCAAGGTGACCAGCCACGCTCCCAACGCGCAAGACAAGGTGAGCACCAGCGACACCATCGTCGCGCAGTTCACGCCCGGTGGAGAGATCTCGCGCGTCATTCAGGAAGGCAGTTTCCGCTACAAGGAAGCGCAGAGCTCTGCCAACGAACTCGGCGGCCGCACCAGCTATGCGGACCGCGCCAGCTACTCTCCGCAGGATGACTCGCTCACCCTGCAAGGCAATCCGCGCATCGTCGATGGCGGCATGACCGTAACGGCCGACACCATCCGTCTGCTGCGCCGCACCGGAGAGGCCTTCGGACAGGGCAACGTAAAGACCACCTACAGCGAGCTGAAACTCCAGCCCAACGGCGCGCTGCTGGCCACGGCCGATCCCGTGCACGTCACCTCCCACGCCGTAAACGCTTTGCAGCTTACGGGCCTCGCTCACTACACCGGAGGCGCGCGCTTGTGGCAGGGCTCGAACATCGTGGAAGCCCAGACCATTGACTTTGACCAGAAAGCGCGCACCATTGTCGCAGTTGGTGACCGCCGCCGTCCGGTGACCAGCATCTTCCAGCAGGTGGACGCCAAGGGCAAAGCCACCGTCATGCTGGTGAACGCCCCGCGCCTGAACTACGCGGATAACGACCGTCAGGCGCGCTACTCTGGCGGAGTCATTGCCCGCGGTGAGGACGGCGTGATGACCGCCGATCAGGCTGACGTCTTCCTCAACGCGGCCAGCGCGACGCATGCCACTGGCCCCAGCCAGATGGATCACATCACCGCCACTTCTCACGTCCGCGTGCAGCAGCAGGATCGCCGCGCCGAAGGCGAGAAGCTGGTCTACACCGCCGCCACCGGAACCTTCGTGATGACCGGCGGAAGCCCCATGCTCAGTGATCCTGTGAACGGCACCGTGCGTGGCGATTCGTTGACCTTCTACAGCCACGATGATAGGGTGGTCGTCGAGGGCAATGGTTCGTCCCGAACCGTTACCCACACCCACATTTCCCACTAATGCAGACGCTTTCCACCGAAGAGATCGGCAAATCCTATCGCGGCCGCCGCGTAGTCAATGGCGTGTCTCTCACGGTCAATCGCGGAGAGGTTGTTGGCCTGCTCGGTCCCAACGGCGCAGGAAAAACCACCAGCTTTTACATGATTGTGGGCCTCATTCCGCCAGATACCGGACGGGTCATGATCGGCGACGTCGACATTACCGACGTTCCCATGTACCTGCGCGCACGCAACTACGGCATCAGCTATCTGCCGCAGGAAGCCTCGGTCTTCCGCAAGCTCAGCGTCGAGCAGAACATCCTTGCCGTGCTGGAAACCCAAAGCTCCACCTGGGAAGAGCGGCGCGTCAAGATGGAGAACCTGCTTGACCAACTCGGCCTGGCGCATATCCGCAGCAACAAGGGATACGCGCTGAGTGGCGGCGAGCGCCGCCGTGTGGAGATTGCCCGCGCGCTCTGCATCAATCCCACGTTCATCCTGCTTGACGAGCCCTTCAGCGGCATTGACCCTATTGCCGTGCTCGATCTTCAGAAGATCATCTTCACCTTGAAAGAGAGCGGAATCGGAGTCCTTATCACCGATCACAACGTCCGCGAAACCCTTTCCGTGACCGACCGCGCCTACATCATCAACGAAGGCCGCATCTTCCGCGCCGGGACGCCTGAGCAGTTAGGCAATGATCCTGAAGTGAAGCGTGTCTACCTCGGCGAAAGTTTCACTCTGGTTTAGGGCATTACAGGGCGAAACACCTGCTTATAGCATTTTCATTGCCGAACTCTCATGTAGAACTGAACTTTCTGGTTTAGAATCAATCCGGGAATCCTCCCCTTATTGTTGGTGCATGGTATCTCTGCAGACAAAGCTGAATCTCAAGGTCACTCAGCGCCAGATCCTCACTCCAGGATTGGTGCAGATGGTCAGCGTCCTCGCGCTCAACAAGCTTGAGCTCAAGGACATGATTAACGAGGAAATGGTCGAAAATCCTGTACTCGACGAATACATCGAGACCGTTCCGACCATTGACGAGATTGCTGCCCGCGAAGAACAGCGTGAGCGCGACAGTCAGGCTGCCGCTGTTGAAGAGGTGCCGGTCTCCACTCCTGAGGAGCGCGATCCTTTCGCGGAAGTCGATTTTGGCTCGTTCTTCAACGATTATCTGGACCCAGGGTACCGCAGCAACACCGAGCTGGAGTCAATTGAGAAGCCCTCGTTTGAGAACTTCCTCTCCAAGCCCACCACGCTTACAGACCACCTGATGTGGCAGCTCGGGGCCATGAAACTGAAGGACGACGTCCTGGCCGCCGCTGAACTCATCATTGGCAACCTGAGTGATGACGGATACCTGCTCGCCTCCGACGAGGAGTTGCTGGAGCTGGCTGCCGGTTCGCTGAGCGTGCTGGATGGTGGTGCCGCCCTGGTGCAGGAACTCAGCGGAGGAGAGGTCGCCGAGAACGGCGAGCCCGTGGAGCGTCCCAAGCTCGTCCCCAAGCCTGATCCACCGTGCAAATCTCTTTTCGGCCGTGATGCCCTCCATGAGGCGCTCGACCTCGTTTTGCAGATGGACCCCATCGGCGTAGGCGCGCGGGACCTTCGCGAGTGCCTGCTGGCCCAGCTCAAGGACCTCCAGCGAGTGCATGATGACCGTGGCGGCGAGCCGGACATGCCGGAGCTGCTCGAAGACGCCATGGTGATTGCCGACAAGCATCTTCACCTGCTCCAGAACAAGCAGATCCGCGAAATTGGCCGCGCCATGAGCAAGAGCATGGAGCGCGTGGAGCGCTGTGTCGCTCTCATTCGCACGCTCGATCCCAAGCCGGGCCTGCGCTACAACGTTCCCGAAACTCGCCTCATCGAGCCCGACGTCGCCATCGTCAAGCAGGGCGACGAGTACCTGGTAATGATGAACGATGAGGACATGCCGCAGCTTCGCCTCAATCCGACTTACAAGAAGCTGCTCAGCAAAGATGGCAACGAGAAGGACGTGCGCACCTACGTCAAGGAGCGCTACAAGTCGGCCATCCAGCTCATTAAGAACATCGAGCAGCGCAAGCAGACCATCATTAAGGTGTGCTACGCCGTTATCGGCCGCCAGACTGAGTTCCTCGACTTTGGCATTGACTACCTGAAGCCCATGATGATCAAGGAAGTGGCCGAAGAGATCGGTGTACACCCTTCCACCGTCAGCCGCGCCGTGGCCAACAAGTACGCGCACACTCCGCAGGGCGTATTTGAGTTGCGCTATTTCTTCAGCGAGAGCGTCAACGGTCCTGAGGGCGGCGCAACCTCGTTGCTGATCCTGAAGCGCCGGGTCAAGAAGCTAATCGAAGAGGAAGACGCCTCGCGGCCGCTCACTGACGAGCAGATCACCCGTATTCTGCAATCGCAGGGAATCCAGGTCACCCGCCGTACGGTCGCAAAGTATCGCGAGGACATGAAAATTCCCAGCACGCATCAGCGGCGGACGAAAAAGTAATTTCATTTGTCGCCTGAGACTCTGAATACTGGCAGCACTTCTCTACATCTGATATAACCAAACGCCCACGGTGTTTTTTGGCCGGGTCCGCGGAAGGTGCATCCCACAAGCAGCCGGAACTGTTCCGGCGGTGGCGGGGCTACACCCATTTGTGTGATTCAGTCGAGTGGCGCGGCGGGAGCGAGTGCTTCCGTTTCGAATTCAGGGCCAGTGGATTTCTGCCGGTCTGTTCCGGCCCGGCTCTGGAGTTAGGACCAGCAACGCATGACGCTGGAAGGGTCCCAGGAGGAAAAATCGAATGATCGTGGACTATACCGGAAGGCAATTCGAAATCACTCCCAAGATTCGCAAGGAAGTCGAAGCAGGACTGGCGAAGCTTGTAAAGATTGTGGGCGACAACTGCACCAGCAAGGTGATTCTCACCGCGGAAAAGCAGCGCCGCGTGGCGGAAATCACGCTGACGCGAAAGACCAAGAAGCTGGTGGGCCGAGGCGAAGCTACCGACGTTTACGCTGCCATTGATGAGGCCCTGGGCCACATCGAAAAGCAGGCCCTCAAGCTGAATACCCGCAAACGCGACGCCAAGCGTGCGGAAAAGCCCACATGGAAGCGCGAAGTCCCCGAGCCCGAGCTGCCAATCGCGGTGCATACCGCATCGGTCACCGAGGTTCCTGTAGTGGTGCACCGGTTCCCCGCCAAACCCAAGATGACAGAAGCGCACCTGGTCAAAAGTCAGGAGGCCCTGGCTGTGCACCCCATGACCATTGAAGAGGCCGTGAAGGAGTGCGAGTTCCGCGACCGGGGAGTCTTCATCTTCCGGGATAAGAAAAATGTGACACGCGTGCTGCATCGCCGCAAGGACGGCAAACTCGAACTGATCGAAATACCATAGCCGAGCGCTGATACCGTCGCCGGGGAGCAATCCCCGGCGCTTTCGTTTTGGTGGAATGCCAGATCACGGGAGCCCCATAACTGCCCGTTTTTGGCAGTTGTGGGTATACGCGCCAAATCTGTCGATCAGTCTTCCGCGTGTGGAACGCCTGCGTGCCGCGCTTCTTCCTGCAAGTTCTCCAACTGCGACTTCAGGCTGGCAATCAGCTTCTGTTGCGCTTCAATCACTTCGTCCAAGTGCCGGTTGAAGTCGAGCATCTTCTGATAGTGGAAATTGAAGTTCGCTTCATCGTAGCCGTCGAGCTCCCATAGATGTTGGTAGGAAGCTTGCAGCTTCCCCAATTCCACTTGCGCCGTGTTGAGTTGACCGCGCAACGTGGCGATGCGTTCGATGTAGCGTTGATTGATTTCGTCGGTGCGCCGCTGACGTTCGTCTTCCTTTGCCTTCCAGTCACTGGCCTGCGCGTCGTCCTTCTTTGTCGGGTCGCCGCTCTGTGCCTGAGGGGATTTCGCAGCATTCTCCTCGCGCTCGCTTGGCGGAGTCGGCTTTGCCGTGGGTGACGAACCGGCAAGGTCATCGTTCGTGATCACCCTGGCCTGCGCGGTCCCTCTTCTTTGCTCGTCCATGCGAGTTTGCCGCGCCACTTCACCAAGCGATTGCGCGTTGCACAAGATCGGAAACGCCAGCACCACCAGCGCAAGAAACTGCAAGTAGCCACTCATGGAACTCACCTTCTTCCAAGGCGTCTCAAATTTTAGCTCTCCTCCGAGCGGGCGGATCAGCCACATAAGCTCGCTTAACATTTCGTAACGCCGCAAATGGGACTCGCAAATGCGCACCATCCTCTCCACTCTTGAGAAAATGATCTCCATGGCTGCTTTCATCTTTCGCGCTGAACAGTTCGTTCCGCGTCCACTCGACGAAGTGTTTGAGTTCTTTTCGCGTGCGGAAAACCTGCAACAGCTCACTCCTCCGTGGCTGAACTTCCGCATCCTGAGTGTTGAGCCAGCGACCGTGCGCGAGGGCACGCTCATTCGCTACTCGCTGCGCTGGCGCGTCTTTCCCATTCGCTGGACGACTCGCATTACCGACTGGGAGCCACCTCACCGCTTTGTCGATCTGCAACTCAAGGGGCCGTACAAGCTCTGGCGGCACGAGCATCGCTTCGTCGCCGAAGGAGAGGGCACGCGCATTAGCGATGAGGTTCACTACATTCTGCCGTTCGGCATCCTGGGCCGCATTGCTCACAGCATGAAGGTCAGGAGCGACGTGGAGGCGATTTTCGCCTATCGCAGGGAAGTTGTCAGTCGCGTGTTCGCCTCCAGGGGTTGACCCTGCGCGCGTTTTACAGATTGCCGCTTCCGAAAGTTCGACATCTGCCTGCGCAAGCCTCATAATTCCGGAACGATCCGTTCAGAATATGGCTATACCCTGAAGCCGATGATTTCGGCGGACATCTAACTGCTTGGAGAGGCACACGTATGAAGAAGTTAGGAATGTTTATTTGCATGGTCGTTGGAGCGCTACTCGTGTCCGCCCCGTCTTTTGCGCAGAATGATACTCATCAGGGCGAGGGTCATGCCGTGATCACGGTGCTTGCCAAGCATGGCGGCGAAACACCGGCTGGCTTCTCCCAGCAGGATATGAAGCTTGCGGTCAATGGCAAGCAGTCGAACATTACAAATTGGGTTTCCTTGCGCGGAACGGAAGACCCGTTGGAACTTGTGTTGTTGATTGACAGTGGAGCCCGCACCACTCTCGGAAGACAATTGGATGAGATGGCACAGTTCATCCAGAGCCTCCCGCCGAATACAAAGAGCACGATCGCCTACATGCAGAACGGACAGGCTGTTCTATCTGGCCCGCTCTCCGCTGACCATGCACAGGTGTTGCGCGGATTGCATTTGCCCTCAGGCTCGGCTGGCTCCAGCGCGAGTCCGTACTTCTGCCTGTCTGATCTTGCGAAGCGCTGGCCTTCCTCGGATCGCCTGGCTCGTCGCGAGGTGGTGATGGTGACCGACGGCGTGGATTCCTACAGCCCGCGCTACGATCCTGAAGATCCTTACCTGCAGGCCGCCATTTCGGATTCAGTTCGCGCGGGACTGGTCGTTTATTCCATCTACTGGAGCAACCAGGGATTCGCTGACCGCTCCTCCTACGAGTCGTTCTCAGGGCAGAACCTTCTGGCTCAACTCGCGCAGGCAACCGGCGGCAACAGTTATTGGACCGGCAGTGGCAATCCGGTTTCTTTCGCGCCCTACTTCAAAGACCTTAGCCGTCGTCTCGGCAATCAGTACAAGCTGAGCTTTGATGCCCGGTTGAACGGCAAGCCTGAGATCGAGAGCCTCAAGCTCAAGTTCAAAGCTCCAGAGACCGAGATTGACGCTCCGCAGCAGGTCTTTGTCGGTCGCGCAGGCACGGCGGTCAACTAAATAAGCGGGAGGAATCCGGCGCTGCGGGCAGCGAATCCTGCGCGCCGGATTCTTTGCCTCTTTCTCCCAATCGCCCTCTGCTGCTACATTACGCATATGGCCAGCAAGGATCGCAAAGCCCGCCCCAGCAAAAAGTCTGAACCTGACGCAGCGGCGCCGGAGCGCAAGCCGCCCGCGCCCAGGGCCAAGCTGGTGATGATCACCGGGCTTAGCGGCTCAGGCAAAATTACCGCACTAAAAGTTTTTGAGGACATGGGCTACTACTGCGTGGACAATCTCCCCGCCGAGTTGATTCCCAGCTTCGCCCAGCTTATTCAGGACACGCGCGACAACAAGAACGCAGCCATCGTTGTCGACATCCGCGAGGGCAGCCGCCTCGAACAGCTTCCTGCCATCATCGCCGATCTGAAGAAGCGTCTGGATGTCACCCTGATCTACCTCGACACCAGTGACAAAGTGCTGGTGCGCCGCTTCAGTGAAACCCGTCGTCCGCACCCGCTCACGGCTGATTCCGTGCCCAGTTCCATCTCCAGCGAGCGCGATCGCCTGGAGCAAATTCGCAACATCGCCGATCTCGAGATTGATACCTCCAAGTTCAACGTTCACGAGCTGCGCACGCACTTGGTGGAACTATTCAAGACTACCGGCGAGGATCGCCAGCCGCTGCTGGTTTCAACCCTCAGCTTCGGATTCAAGAATGGCGTGCCAGAGAGCGCTGACCTCGTCTTTGACGTCCGCTTTCTGCCCAATCCGCACTTCATTCCTGAGTTCCGCCCCCACACGGGAAAGCATCCGCTGGTCGCCAAGTACATTCGTTCGTTCCCCCAGACCCAGGAGTTCATCAACAAGGTCAAGGACATGCTTCTCTTCCTGCTGCCGCACTACATCGCAGAAGGCAAGAGCTACCTGACCATCGCCTTCGGTTGCACCGGCGGCCAGCATCGCTCGGTCTTCATGGCTGAGGAAATCAAGAAGCTGCTCTCTGAGTCCGGGTATCGCGTCAAAGTTGAGCATCGCGACAGTCCCAGATAGCTGCCCAGCCACGCCTGTTCCATTGTTCCTCAGTGCAAAATTGCTCCATCCTCAGGGGCCAACGCCTGTATTCCAAGCTCCTCTTCCAGTAGAATCAGTGCTTGAATCCCAAATTCCTATTCCGGATGCGCCCCCGTCCCATGAGTTATTCATGCGCCGATTGATTCGCCTGATGTGGTATGTCCGGCCTTACTGGCCGCAGTTGTTCGCCAGCGTTTTGCTGTTTGCGCTGGTTGGACTGCTGGAGGCGTTTCGTCTGGCGCTTTTTCGCCCCATCTTCGACCGGGTATTGACCCCTGAGACGCCCGGCCGCTCCATGGCCCTGCTCACCATTCCGCGTACCCACTACACCATTTACGTTGAGCAGCTTGTTCCCAGCCACTTCCACAATCCCTGGACGGTCTTTGCTTTCGCGTTGATTGCCTCGGTCTTCTTCAAAGGCATCTTCGACTATGTTGGCACCTACCTGGTGAACTACGCGGGCTTTGGCCTGGTGACCGACCTGCGAAATGAAATTTACGGCAGCGTGCTGCGCCGCTCGGCGGCCTTCTTCCAGAAGCACCCAACCGGGACATTGGTTTCCGCCATCATCAATGACATCGACAAGGTGCAGTTTGCCATGTCCAGTGTGCTGGCTGAGTTCCTGCAGCAATTCTTTGTGTTCCTGTTTACCGCCGCGCTGGTCGTCTCCGTAGGTGGCAAGCTGGCCTGGATTCTTCTCCTCTTCGTGCCAATCATCACCTTGAGCTCACGCAAAATCGGGCACCAGGTGCGCAACACCACGCGTCGCGGACAAGACAAGCTCGCCGAAATTCAGAACATCCTGCATGAAACCATCACGGGCAATCGCATCGTCAAGGCCTTCAGCATGGAGATTTGGGAGACGATGCGCTTCAAGGCTGCGGCCAAGCGCTTGTTCTCAGCTAATATGCGGTCGGTGGTCGCCATGGCCCTCAGCTCTCCTCTCATGGACCTGATGGGAGCCGTTGCCATTGCATTGCTCATCAAGCTCGGGCGAGACAGCATCAACCACGGCACCATGACGATGGGCGGATTCATGGTATTCATTGGCGGAACCATGAGCCTCTACCAGCCGGTCCGCAAATTCGCCATGTTCTACAACAATTTCCAGCAAGCCCTCGGCGCATCAGAATCCGTATTCACCTTCATGGATGCCAAGGACGAGGTTCGTGAGAAGCCTCTTGCGCGCAAGCTGCCCAACTTCCACGGCTCCATCCACTTTGAGAACGTGCATTTCTCTTACGGCGACGGCGAAGATTCCCGCGAGGTATTGAAGGGTATCAATCTTGACGTGAAGGCCGGCGAGATGATCGCGATTGTCGGCGGCAGCGGTGCCGGCAAGTCCACCATGGTGCACCTGATTCCGCGCTTCTTTGATGTTACGGCCGGGCGCATTCTCATCGACGGCATCGACATTCGAGACGTTTCGCTCGCCTCCTTGCGTACGCAGATCGGCATTGTCGCGCAGGAGACCATGCTCTTCAATGACACGGTGCGCAACAATATTGCCTACGGACAGCCGCACGTTTCGCAGCAGGAAGTGGAGCGCGCCGCCCACGCGGCTCTCGCGCATGACTTCATCATGCGCATGCCCGAGGGTTACAACACGGTGATCGGCGAGCGCGGCTTCCGGCTCTCCGGCGGCGAGCGCCAGCGTCTCAGCATCGCCCGAGCCCTGCTCAAGAACGCGCCCGTGCTCATCCTTGACGAAGCCACCTCCGCGCTCGATTCCGAGAGCGAAGTGCTGGTGCAGACCGCGCTGCAAAACCTGATGACCGGACGTACCGTCTTCGTCATCGCGCACCGCCTCTCCACCGTACGTCGCGCGGACCGCATCATTGTGCTGGAGAACGGAACCATTGCCGACGCGGGTTCGCACGAAGATCTGCTGTCGCGCCTCGGAACCTATCGACGTCTGTACGATTTGCAGTTTGTAGATCTCGACGCACCCAAACAGGGTGCCCTGGAAGGAGGCGGAGACTAGCCATGTCCATCCGCTCCATGACCGGCTTTGCCCAGCTCAAAGGACAGCACGGTAAGACCGCTTACACGTTCAGCACCAAGTCCGTGAATCACCGTTTCCTCGACCTGCACCTGCGTCTGCCGGGCCGCTCTGATGTTTTTGAGCAGCAGTTGCGCAAGCTCTTCAAGGAGAAAATGCACCGCGGGCACGTCGAACTCACGCTCACCCTGGAGTACGCAGGAGCCTCTGGCATCAGCGTCAATCGCGAGCTCATCTCCGGCTACGTCAAGGCTTTCCGCGAGTTGTCGGGGGACCTTGATCTGCACGGCGACGTGGATCTCAACGCCGTCTTCCGCCTCAACGGAGTGCTGTCGGCCTCCAGCGAAATGCCCGATGAAGCGGAGTTGCAGTCCACCCTGCTCGCCGCTGCCGCCGAGCTCATCGATCTGCTCAACGCCAACCGCCAGCTTGAAGGCGACCACACGCGCACAGAACTGGAATCGCGCATGGACCAGCTCGAGCGCAATACCGCCGAGGTGGAAACTCTTCGCGGAGCCGTGCTGCAGGCGCACTTGGAGCGTATCCGCTCTCGCATGGCTGAGTTGCTCGAAGGCAAAGCCGATCCGGATCGCATCCTGCAGGAGGCGGCCATGCTCGCCGAGCGCAGCGATATACAGGAAGAAATCGTTCGCCTGCTCACCCACATCAAACACTTCCGAGGCCTCCTCGTGGAAGGTGAAGATGTGGGCAAGAAACTCGACTTCCTCCTTCAGGAAATGAATCGCGAAGCCAACACTATGCTCTCCAAGACCACAGGCCTTGCCGGCGATGCCATGCGCATCACCGAGCTTGGACTGGCACTGAAAAGTGATATTGAAAAATCCCGCGAACAGGTGCAAAACGTCGAATGACACAGGTATTCATCATCTCGGCTCCATCGGGCAGCGGTAAGTCCACGCTGGTTACGGCAATCAAGCAGCTTGTGGACCGCCTCGAGTTTTCCGTCTCCTACACAACGCGCGATCCGCGCGGCAGCGAAGAGAACGGCCGCGAGTACTACTACACCAGCCGCGATGTTTTCGAGCGCATGATTGCGCGCGGAGAATTTCTCGAGCACGCCGACGTCTTCGGCAACTACTACGGCACGGCCAAGAAGTTTTTGGATGACGCCATCACTCGCGGCCACGACCTCCTGCTCGACATTGACGTGCAGGGAGCCACGCAGTTGCAGGTCAGCCTTCCGGAAGCCGTCAGCATCTTCATTCTGCCCCCCAGCCGTGAGGAATTGGAGAAGCGCCTTCGCCGCCGCAGCTCCGCCGAGCGCATGACTGATGAGGCTGTCATCCAGCGCCGTCTGGAAACTGCCACCCGGGAGATTGAAAAATACGTGGAATACGACTACATTTTGGTAAACGACCAACTGGGCGATTCCATTGACGCGCTAAAGGCGATCATTCTTACTGAGCGCCTCCGCGCAGCTGGTCGTAAACCCTCGCGTGCCGACGAGCACGAGATGGCGAAGTTGGCCGAGAGTCGCAAACTAGAGACCGTCCGGCCAAGTTTAGGTCCAATACTGGAAAGCTTTCGAAAGATGACCGTGTAGTTCACAGGGGGAAACAAAGTGGATCTCTACAACGGGTTCGATAGCAATTATCGTTACATCCTGGTGGCTGCTCGCCGCGCACGGCAACTGCAGTCTGGCGCAAGCCCACTGGTTCAAACCAGCTCCACCAAGCCCTGCCGCATCGCCGCGCAGGAGCTGGAGGCCGACAAGGTGAAGTGGGAGACCACACCTTTGCTCGTCCGGAAAGATCCCGAATCCGGCGCGGCCTAGCCTGAAGCAGTACTGGCGCAGTGCGGTGGAACATTCCGTCGCAATCGTTGCCATGCCTGCCCGCATCGAATGAGTGGAAGACAGACGCATGAAGATCGCACTGGGAGTTACGGGCGGCATTGCCGCATATAAGGCCGCTGAAATCGCGCGCCGTCTGCAAGATCGCGATCTCCGCGTGCAGGTCATCATGACCGCCGCCGCGCAGGAATTTGTGCGTCCCCTGACCTTTGCCGCGCTCACGGGCGAAAAGGTCATCACGGAGATGTTCTCGCAGCGCGACTCCAACTCCACCCTCGACTCTTCCGTGGAGCACATCGGCGTTGCCCAGTCCATTGATGCGCTGCTTGTTGCACCAGCCACGGCCGCCACGCTCGCCCGCTTCGCCCACGGACTGGCCGAAGACTTTCTCTCCACGCTCTACCTCGCCACCACTGCCCCCGTAGTCGTGGCTCCGGCCATGAACGTGAACATGTGGCGTCACCCGGCAACGCAATCCAATGTACAGACGCTGCGTTCGCGCGGCGTCACCATCGTCGAGCCCGGCGAAGGTTATCTCGCCTGCGGCATGACCGGTGAAGGCCGCCTTGCGGACACCGATGTGATTGTCGAAGCGCTGCTCGCGCGTCTGGCGCAATCGCAGGACCTCGCAGGCGAACACGTTCTGATTTCCGCTGGCCCTACGTATGAGCCGATTGACCCCGTCCGGTTCCTCGGCAATCGCTCCAGCGGCAAGATGGGCTACGCCCTTGCTGAAGCCGCTTTGCGGCGCGGCGCAAAGGTCACACTCGTCAGCGGGCCCACGGCGCTTACTCCGCCCGCGGTGACTGAATTCATTTCCGTTGAGACCAGTGCGCAAATGCGTGCAGCCCTGCTCGCGCATTTCGGCCATGCCTCGGTCACCATCATGACCGCCGCGGTTTCAGACTTTGCTCCGGCCTCGCCCTCAGCGCAAAAAATCAAGCGTGAAGCTGCGTTGCATCTTGACCTCGAGCCCACGGCAGACATTCTCGCCGAACTCGGCTCGCTCCGTGCTCCCGGACAGCTTCTCATCGGCTTTGCCGCCGAGACTGAGAACCTCGCTGAGAACGCGCGCCGCAAGCTTGAGCGCAAGCATCTTGACGCCATCGTGCTCAACGACGTTTCGCGTCCCGGCCTCGGCTTTGGCTCAGAGCGCAACGCAGGCGACATCATTACCGCCAGCGAAAGCCTCGCCATCCCCGAGATGACCAAGCTCGAAATGGCCGGTCGCATTCTCGACGTAGTAACGAAGCTCCGCGCTGCCCGGCAAACTCCCAAGGTGACCGCATAAGCATGGCAAAAGTTTTGGACGAGCAGAGCAGGAAAGCCGTCGCCGCTACCGTTCGCTACTATCGCGAACTCGGCATCTACGATCTTTATCAGCGCGAAGTTCCCGAGGGCATGACCTTCGGCCAGACCATCGTGCGTGAAGAACTCGCCGCACTCGCCACCGAGTCCGCGCCTGAAGAATACGTCGCAAGCGCCTCACCCGAAGTCCCGGCAGACGCCGCGCAACTTGCTGCCATCCTTGCCGACAAACCCGCCGCGCTCCGCGTCATTCGTCAAGACATCGGCGATTGCACGCGCTGCAAGCTGAGCCAGGCGCGCACCAACATTGTCTTTGGCGTCGGCGATCCGCAAGCCCGCATCATGTTCGTCGGTGAAGGCCCGGGTGCCGATGAAGACGCGCAGGGCGAGCCTTTTGTGGGCCGCGCCGGACAACTGCTCAACAACATGATCAACGCCATGGGCATCCGTCGTGAAGACGTGTACATCGGCAATGTGGTCAAGTGCCGTCCTCCGCAAAACCGCACGCCTGAGCGCGATGAGTGCGACACCTGCGGCCCGTTTCTCATGCGCCAGATTTCCATCGTGCGTCCGGAAATCATCGTCGCTCTCGGTGCCACGGCCGCCAAGTTCCTGCTCGGCGCAACGGATTCCATGGCCAATCTTCGCGGCCACATTTACGACTTCCATCCGATCGTGCCTCACACCACACCCGAGCATGATCCCGACTTCACCACCAAGCTCGTCGTCACCTACCATCCCGCCTACCTGCTGCGCGATCCGCGCCAGAAGAAGGAAACCTGGCTCGACCTGCAAATGGTGATGAAGTATCTCGGCATGTCTCTGCCGAAGCGCGCCGAAGCAAAGCCCGACGAAGCAAAGCCTGAGGCTTGATGCCTGACGAATCCGCCGCCTCCTCCGGCCCAGCGCAGGCGTCCCTGCTGCCCACGCCGCAAACTCTCTATTGCGATGTTGCGCTGCCCGTGCCGCTCGACATGCTCTTCACCTACGAAGCTGGCGCGCTGGAGCCCGTTGTCGGCGGCCGCGTCGTCGTCCCCTTCGGCAAGGGTGCGGAGAAAAAACTTTCCGGCATCGTTACCCGCATCCACAACCAGCCTCCCGCCACTCGCAAACTCAAGCGCGTACTCCAGGTGCTCGATGCGCTTCCCGTGCTCTCCGACGATCTGCTCGCGCTCGGCCAGTGGATCGCGCGTTACTACCTCGCTCCCATCGGCGAAGTCTATCGCTCGATGTTGCCCTTGCAGGCCGAGTTCCGCCAGGCGTTTGGCTATCGCATCACCGAGCTCGGAGCCGAGGCGCTCTACGACTCCGCCAGCGACGGCGTCCTTCATCGCAGCGATGAAAAATCGCAGCAGCGCCTGCTTGAGTTCGCCGTGCTCGACGCACTCTCTGAAGGCGAGCTCATGCGCGAAGAGCGCTTGCGCTCCGCCACCAGCGCCACGCGCGAAGTCCTGCGCAGTTTGCAGCAGAAGAAGTGGATTCTGCGCGAGGACCTCTCCGGCGTGCGTGACGCGCGACGCCTGGTGAAGTTCGCTATCCTGCGCGATCCCGCCGATCCTGCCTCTCCGCCGCACAAGCTCAACGCCGCCCAGCAGCAGATCATCGATCTCCTTCGCGCCTCCGAAGGCCGCCTTCCAATGGAAGTGCTCCGCGAAGCCGGCAGCTCTCCCAGTTCGATCAAGACTCTGGTCAAGCACGGCATCCTTGAGATACTCGAAGAGCCAGCCGCGCAAGCCATCCCGCAGATGAAGGCGCACACTCTCGACTTCCTCTTCACCGCCGACCAGAAGAAAGCATTGCAGCAAATTCGCGGCAGCGTAGAGGAGCGCCGCTTCCAGGTCAATCTGCTGCACGGCGTCACCGGCTCCGGAAAAACCGCCGTGTACCTTGCGGCCATGCAGTCGGTGCTCGCCGCCGGGCGCGGCTCCATTCTTCTCGTGCCTGAAATCGGACTCACTCCCGGCGTAGCTGCTGACCTTCACGGCATTTTCGGCGAAGAGATTGCCATTCTGCACTCATCGCTCAGTGATGCCGAACGCGCCGAACAGTGGCACCGCATCCGTCGCGGAGAGGCCCGCATCGCGGTCGGCACCCGCTCCGCCATCTTCGCCCCCGTGCATGACCTCGCCCTCATCATCGTGGACGAGGAGCATGACAACAGTTACAAGCAGGAAGAAACCCCGCGCTATCACGGACGCGATGTTGCCGTGGTCCGTGCCAAGTCTCTCAACGCCACCGTCGTGCTCGGCTCGGCCACGCCTTCGCTGGAGAGCTACCACAACGCTTCACAGGGCAAGTACGCGCTCGTCGAACTGCCTGATCGCGTGCAGGATCGTCCGCTGCCCGAGGTCGAACTCGTTGACATGCGCGAGGAGTTTCAGCAGACCGGCAAAGAGACGGTGCTCTCGCGCAGGCTCATCGAGGAAACCACCGCCAGCCTCGATCGTGGTGAGCAAGCCATGATTCTGCTCAACCGCCGAGGCTACTCCGCGTGGGTCATGTGCCGCGCCTGCGGAGACACCATCCAGTGCCGCGACTGTGCCGTGGCCATGACCTACCACAAGCGCCAGCATCGCCTGCTCTGCCACTACTGCGGCTTCCAGGCTCCCGTTCCCAAGCAGTGTCCCAAGTGTTCCAGCGAATACGTGCAGTTCCTCGGCACCGGCTCAGAGAAACTCGAAGACATTCTGCACACGGCATTCCCAAGGGCTCGCATCGGACGCATGGATCGCGACACCGTGCGAGGGCATGATGATTTCGAGCGCATGCTGAGCGAGTTTCAGGCCGGAGACATCGACCTGCTCGTCGGTACCCAGATGATCGCCAAGGGACATGATGTGCACGGCGTCACTCTCGTCGGCGTCGTCGGTGCCGATACCGCGCTGGGCCTGCCTGACTTCCGCGCTGCCGAGCGCACCTTCCAGTTGCTTACCCAGGTCGCAGGCCGTGCCGGACGCGGCGAACTCCCGGGCAAGGTCGTCTTGCAAACGCATTTTCCGGATCACTACGCCGTGCAGTTCGCCCGCCGCCATGACTACCACGGCTTCGCCGAAAAAGAGTTGCGCTTCCGTGGCTGGATGCACTACCCGCCCTTTGACGCCCTCGCCAACATCGTCGTGCGCAGTGACAAGCAGGAGGAGGCTTTGCGCTTCTCCGGACTGCTGGGCCGCTGGTTTGAGCAGGTCCGCCACGAAGGTGTGCGCGTCATGGGTCCGGCTCCCGCGCCCATCACCCGGCTCAAGAAGGATTACCGCTTCCACTTCGTTCTCAAGGCTCCCAGCCGTGAGCGGCTGAACTCTCTTTTGCGAGACATGCTCGCCATCGCCCAGCAGCACAAAATCCCGCGCACCAGCCTCATCGTCGACGTGGATGCCATGTCCCTTTCGTAGTCCTGGAGGCATCCTGAGTTCTTATTCCCTAATCACAGGTTTTTTTCGGCTACCCCTCGGTGCTTCTCCTACTAGCCAAACTTAGCCCGTGCCTGAGAGAATACAACTCGAACTGGAGTGAGCGTTTGCCCTTAAAGCCACGTAAGCCCGGCGTAACCCATACTTCTGCTAGGCACCCGCGACGCGCTGCGGATGATTTTGCCCTCAAGATGGACGTCACCATTCCTGCGCGGGTCTCCTCGATCTCGCCGCTGGTCGAGTCCGTGATGGCCATCGTTCGCCAGCACGCCAACGCCAAAGAACTGGAGATTGAGACCGCTCTGCGTGAAGCGCTCGCCAACGCCGTCAAGCACGGATGCTCGGGAGACCCCTCGAAGTTCGTGCAATGTACGGTTGTCTTTGAAGAAGATCGCAGCGTGCTCATCGTGGTCAGCGACCCCGGCCCGGGCTTCAACGCCAAGTCGGTTCCCGATCCCACCAAGCGCGAGCATCTATACGAGAATCACGGACGCGGCATCTACCTCATCAACCACATGATGGATGAAGTGCTCTTCAAGCGTGGCGGCGCGGAAATCCATATGCGCAGCCGCTTCTAGCGTCTAGTTATGCTGCTTTGCGCCTTGGCCGCTGCTTCGCAGAAATCGAGCGAATAATCAGCCGCCCCTTGCCGCTCACCGCCAAAGGCGCTTTAGCCTGTGCAACGGCCGCCGCAATCAGCGCTTCCACTTCCGGTCTGTTCAGCATCTCTGCCGACTCAATTCGTATGAATCGATTCTGAGCGCCTTCGCCGAGCAATATTCCTTGTGGATCGGGTAGCGTCGCTCCCCAATAGAAGGAGAGTCCCACGCCATTTGCTCCCGCGGCAATCGAGAGAATGGAATCCGAAGGTCGCTCCGTTGCAGAGTAACCAATCACAAAGAAGTTGTAGTTGTCATAAACCAACTCATTGGCTGCGGGAATCCGTTTGCGCATTGCCTTACGCACCGAGCGAATCAGAGCCTGGTGCTTCGGTTCAAACTTTTCGATGAAGCTCTCGAGTTGTTTTTCGGCGGAAGCTGTCCTCGCAGGAGCAACGGAGGCTTTCATGGGCGCACGCTCCAAGTCACAGTAGAGTAGCCACACCCGGTCAACTGTTGCTTCCACGCAGAGGTATTCTGCTCTATTCCCCGGGGTGCTTGATCGCGTGCGCAACCTGCTGGAAGTTCTTACCCGCCACCGGCGCTGGAGTGAACGTTAGAACCAGCAGCGCCAGCGCTACGAGCGCCATCCATCTGCGCGGCCGTCCAACCGAAGGCCACAGCGGTACGCTCGGCTGCTGCAATCCGCTCAGCGCCAGCAGAATCGCCCAGATCATCCATCCCGCCCAGAAGTGCCACGCCATCACCACCAGCGCTCCCACCACTCCCCAGGAGAGGAACTTGTGCAGCGCGGGCGAGATCGCAAACACCAGGTGGCCGCCGTCCAACTGCCCGCCCGGAAGCAGGTTCAGCGCCGTGGCCAGCATTCCGGCCCACCCCGCTAGCGCCACAGGATGCAGATAGTAGTGTGCCAAGCCAGGTCCGCCGTGGTGCAGCAGCGCGTGTCCTAGCTGAAAGATCAGTGGGAATCCAAAGCGCAACTCCGGATCCGAGAAGCCGATCACCGGGTGCGACATCGCCAGCCCCACCATGGTCACCGGCACGGCCACAACAAAGCCCGCTATTGGCCCGGCAATTCCAATATCAAACAGCGCCGCCCGCGACTCAATGTAGCCGCCAATGCGGATGAATGCTCCCATGGTTCCAATCAGCGTGGGCGCCGGAATGAAGAAGGGAAGCGTCGCGCGTACTCCGTAGTGGCGGCAATACAGGTAGTGCCCCATCTCGTGGGCCAGCAGGATTCCCATGATTGCCAGCGAGAAGGGAACTCCCAGCAGCAACAGTTGTGGATCCTGCCACAGCCACTGCACCGGAAACAGCGGAATCATCTCATTGCCGGCAAAGGCTTCCAGGTTGTGATTGAAGTTGAACTGCAGGCGCGACCCCACCAGCACAGTGGTGCAGAAGGTGAGCAGCAGCAGGAGGAACGGCAGCCCATATCGCAAGGGGCGGCCATGCACCCGGGGAGCCGGCAGAGCTGTCTCGGTCAGGGAGTCGGAGATTGGTTCAGACATCAGGGAGACGCTCGCGCACACAATCCGGCGCCCGAGCATCTGCCCGGCAGCCGGCCACTAATCGATCGATTGCAGTTCTTTGCCTGGCTTGAAGCGAACGGCCTTCCCCGGGGGAATGTTCACCTCGGCTCCGGTGCGCGGGTTGCGCCCAATGCCGGTCTTGCGCGGGCGTACGTTGAACACGCCAAATCCGCGCAGTTCAATGCGATCGCCGCTGGCGAGCGCTTTCTTCATGCTCTCAAAGACAGTCTCTACCGCGCGCTCGGCCTTTGTCTTGGTGACCCCGGTGCGGTTTACCACTTCGTTGATGATGTCGAGTTTGATCAAGCGATCGGCTCCGGCGCTTCAGATTGAAAATCAAGGGCTTACCCCACTGATGCTAGAAAATAAGGGAGCCCTTGTCAACGCAGTTTCTCAACCGGTCTTTCGCCGCTGAATGTTAAGATGGCCGTACACGTACACACGGCAGGGTTGGCGGCGGGGTCAAAGGCACACGCCCGTCGCGGCAAATTAAGAGGAAGCGAGGACGTTCAGGCGAAATGTCAATCAAGAGCGATCGTTGGATTCGGGAGATGGCGCTGACGCAGGAGATGATCAGCCCATTCTGTGAGAAGCAGGTGCGTGAGGGCGTAGTCAGCTACGGGCTCTCGTCCTACGGTTATGACCTGCGCGTCGCTGACGAGTTCAAGATTTTCACCAACGTAAACTCCGCCGTGGTGGACCCCAAGAAGTTCGACGAGCGCTCCTTTGTCACCATCCGCGCTGACAGCATCATGGTCCCGCCCAACTCCTTCGCCCTCGCGCGTTCCGTCGAGTACTTCAAGATTCCGCGCGACGTGCTCACCATCTGCGTCGGCAAGTCCACCTACGCCCGTTGCGGCATCATCGTCAACGTCACTCCCTTCGAACCTGAGTGGGAGGGCTTTGTCACCCTCGAAATCAGCAACACCACGCCGCTTCCGGCCAAGATCTATGCCAACGAAGGTCTCTGCCAGATTCTCTTCTTCCAGGGAGACGAAGTCTGCGAGGTCAGCTACAAGGACAAGGCCGGAAAATACCAGAACCAGACCGGCATCGTTCTGCCCAAGCTGTAAGCAGTGATGAAGACTCGCCGCCTGCGCCTCACCACGTCCGGCCTCCCCACGGACCCCGCTCTGCTGGAGGCTGCCGGAATTCTGCGCCGCGGCGGATTGGTCGCTTTTCCTACCGAGACCGTGTACGGTCTCGGCGCCAATGCCTTGAATCCCGAGGCTATCGAAAAAATCTTTGCGGCCAAACAGCGTCCCCACTGGGATCCCGTCATCGTCCACATCGCCAATGTGGTGGCCGCCCGCGCCCTCACACTCACCTGGCCGGACTCTGCCGCACGTCTTGCGGAAGCTTTCTGGCCCGGTCCGCTCACCATGCTTCTGCCGCGCTCCCAGCGGGTTCCTGCCCTCTGCACCGCCGGACGAGACAAGGTCGGACTGCGAATGCCCGCGCATCCTGTTGCCCTCGCGCTTATCGCCGCCGCCGGAGTTCCCGTCGCCGCGCCTAGCGCCAACCGTTTCGGACACACCAGCCCCACCACCGCCGCCCACGTCCTCGCCGATCTCGATGGCCGCATTGATGCCATTCTCGACGCAGGCTCTTGCGATGTTGGCGTCGAGTCCACTGTGCTCGATCCCACCACCGATCCGCCCATCATCTATCGTCCCGGAGGCATCTCGCCGGAGCAGATTCGCCGCATTCTAGGCAACGTCACTGTGGCCGAGCGCAAAATTTCCGATGAGGCTCCACCGGAGTCGCTGGAATCTCCCGGCCTCGGCATCCGCCACTACGCCCCCCGTGCCCGTCTCATCCTTGTTGAGAGCGAAGCTGAACTTCACCTCACGATCTCCCGCGAAGCACCCGGGCATCGCGTCGGTGTGCTGCTGCCCTCCGACTGGGCCGCCCCCTCCGAGAACGTCAGCGTGTTCATCTGGGGCACATGGAGCCAGCCTGAGTCGCTGGCCCGCGACCTCTATCAGCAACTCCGTGCGCTCGATGATCTCGGCGTTGACGTGATCGTCTGTCCTCTGCCGCCGCCCGCCGGCATCGGACTCGCCGTTCGCGACCGCCTTCGTAAGGCCGCCCGCTAGATTTTGCGCAGCAAAAAGCCCGCTCTCAGGCGGGCTTTTCCAATCTTGCCGAACGCGTTATTTTGTGACTTCAGCCTCTTTATACATATAGCGGATGCTGGCTTTGTAGATCAGAAGATTAGATTGTCCGGCGGGGCGGTTGAGCTTGATGCAAGTCTTGTCATACCACTCGATGATGCCGTGCAGTTCTTCTCCCTCACGGGTGACCACCACCATCGGAGTCTTGCTTTGCATCTGCTTCTGGTAATAGAAATTCTCGGCGTGCGTCTGCTCCGCAGGAGCTGCCTTCTTTGCGCCTGCGCCTGCTCCGGGCGCGCGTTCCGGAGGACGTGCAGGCCGGTCGCGACGTTCGGTCGCCGCTTCGCCTGCGCGAACTTGCTCGCGGCTGAGTGAAGGACGAATCAGTTTGCGGTTTCCGAAGCCTTCCGCTTCCGGTTCCCGAGCCACGGCGGTAGAGTCTGGTCCGTTTCTCATAAATTCCTCTCCCCATAGGGAGTATTAAGAAGAGTTACAACGAGGGCGCTGATACTCTGCAAAGAAACACAGGGACACCGGCGCAAACGCGAGTGCGAAGTCTGTTTTCCTGGAAGTAATTGTCAGCGAATCGTGCCTAAACCCTACCACAGGAGCAGGGCTAAAACAATAAATCTCTCCACCTATTCTGATTCAGGGAAGCGATGGTTCAGGCCGTTCCGGAAAGCGCCTTAGGAGACGAAAAATCTGCAATCTAAATTTCGATGGAACTCGAGTATCCGTCCAGAGAAAGTGAGCGCAGCAGATTGCGCCGCATCCCGTTCTGCACATCGCCCAGTCCGTCGCTGGCGCGCACAATCCACTCAAAGCCCACCAGCGCGGCCATTTTGGCGAGCTCCGCATGAATGTCTTCATTACGCATCAACTCCGCTGCTCCGGATTTCAGCAGCAACAAGTCTTCGAGCACTGTGTACAGCACGGAGATCAGTTGGTCGGTCTTGCCTTTGCCCTCGCCTCCGGCGCGGTAGGCTTCGGTGGCGCGGAAAAGCGCCGAATGATCGTTTTCGCCCAGTGCCGTACTCAGCAGCAGGATCGCGTCTTTGCGCGCCCCAAGATATCCGTTCAGGTCAAAGCTGCGCGCTCGTCCTATCGCGCCGCCACACAAGCGTGCCACCAGCTTCTTCTGTGCCGCGGTCCACTCCGGACGCAGTGCCAGATCCTCGCCAATCTCTGCCGCCGTCAACGGTGCCAGCCGCAAGGTAATGCAGCGCGAGCGAATCGTTGGAAGCAAGGCGTTGGAGTTTTCCGCCAGCAGAAACAGCGTGGCAAAGTCGGGCGGCTCCTCCAGAACTTTCAGCAGCGCGTTCGCCGCCTCTTTCATAAAGTTCGATTCGGAGAAGATGTAAAACTTCTGCCGCCCTTCCGTGGGGCGGTAGTACATCTCGCCAATCACGTGCCGCACCTGGTCCACCTTCACCAGCATCTGCGGCGGATCGGGCGGAATGATCAGCACTTCCGGATGGGTCTGTACAAAGATGCGCGTCTCGCGCTTGTCGGCATCGCGCATCGCTTCGCGCGCTTCCACGGCTTCGGCAAAGCGGTGTTCCAGATCGTCGCCCTGCGCAATCCGCTCGCAGTTTCGGCAGCGTCCGCAGAAATCAGGCAGCCCGTCGTCGGCCACCGGATGCTCCAGACAATTCACCGCCTTGGCCACCATTTGCGCCAGTGTGAATTTTCCCGAGCCGCGTCCCCCGGTAAGAATGATGGCGTGTGGCAGGTGGTCGCGGGAGATCATCTCGCGCAATCGGCGCACCGTCGTCTCGTTTCCGCGAAATTGTTCGAATCCCATGGTCTAGCCCTTGCCCGGCAGCAGACGCTCGCGCACCGCTGCCACAACGTCTGCGTGCACGGCTTCCATCGGACGCCGCGCATCGATCAGCGCCACGCGACCGGGCTCTCGCTTTGCGATGACCAAAAACTGCTGATGAACGCGCTCGAAGAACGCGCGGTTCTCCTGCTCAAAACGATTCTCATCGCCCTCGCCCGTAGTGGCCAGGTTCCTGCGCCGAGCCCGCGCCAAACTGGCGGACACATCATTGTCCAGCAGCAGCGTCAAATCCGGTTGCAACCCCAGGCAGATCACGCGATGCAACGTCAGCACAGCGTCCACGCCAAGCTGTCGGCCCGCGCCCTGGTAGGCCTCCGACGAATCCGTATAGCGGTCGCACAGTACCCAGGTGCCGCGATTCATCGCCGGAAGAATCACTTCGGAAATCTGCTGCGCGCGCGAAGCAAACATCAGTGCCAGCTCGGCCAGCGGAGCCAGCCCCTGCGTGCGCGAGTCCAATAGAATCGACCGCACCCGCTCGCCAATCTCCGTGCCGCCAGGCTCGCGCGTGGTCAGCACTTCCAGCCCCTGCTCGCGCAGAAAACCAGCCAGGCGTTCCAGATGCGTGCTCTTGCCGCAGCCATCCAACCCTTCAAAGGTGATGAACCGTCCGTGATTTGCTCCGTGCCACACATGGGAATCATAGCAAAGCGAGTCGCCAATGCCTCTTTTCGCATCTGTTACACTCGACAAATCTGTTGCCGAAGGCGAGCCCTCTGGCGTGTCTTCCTTGCTCCCCATAGCTCTGTGCATCATGGCGGAGCGTTGATCCTCACCACACTTTTTTGAGGAGTTGCAATGCGTCAGTTGCTTTCCGCGTCACTGGTCGCGGTCTTAGGTATTGTTTCCGCGTTTTCTCAAAGCGGTCCCACCCCGTTCAGTACCATTAAAACCTCAGGGTTCTCCGTGGTGGAAACCATCACGGTGGATGCCACCGATGCGCCGCGCAAAATCTTTCACGCCCGCATGACCATTCCTGCCAAGCCGGGCGACTTCGTGCTCCTCTACCCCAAGTGGATTCCCGGTGAGCATGGTCCCACCGGCCCCATTGTGGACACCGCCGGAATCTACTTCCGCGCCAACGGCCACAACCTCGCCTGGCATCGCGATCCGGTTGAGATGTACGCCTATCACGTCGAAGTGCCGCAGGGCGTGACCTCCATCGAAGCCACAATCGACTACCTGAGCCCGGTGGAAATGCCCGGAGGATTTAGCGCGGGCTCTTCGGCGACGGAGAAGCTCGCCGTGCTCTCGTGGAACTGGCTGGTGCTCTATCCGCAGGGGCACGGGTCCGATGAAGTGGGAGTCAAAGCCTCGCTCAAGCTGCCTTCAACCTGGCAGTGGGGAACCGCGCTGCCCAAGGAAACCAGTGCTCCCGGCTCCGTCGAGTTCAGTCTCGCATCGCTGACCACGCTCGTTGATTCTCCGGTCATCATGGGCCAGTACCTGAAGAAGGTTCCGCTGCAAAAGGGGCAAACTCCAGAGCATGAGATGGACATCGCCGCCGACTCCGAAGCCGCGCTGCAGATGGTCCCCGCGCAGGAGAAAGCTTTCGATAATCTCGTTGCAGAAGCCGGAGCACTCTACGGCGCGCGTCACTATCGCGACTATCATTTCCTGCTCACGCTCAGCGATCACGTCGCCCACTTCGGGCTTGAGCATCACGAATCCAATGACAGCCGCACCGGCGAAGGCTACCTCACCGATCCTCCACAGTGGACGCTTGGCGCGTCGCTGCTGCCGCACGAGTACACGCACTCGTGGAACGGCAAGTATCGCCGCCCCGCCGGACTGGCCACGCCCGAATACGAAACTCCCATGAAGGGCAATCTGCTCTGGGTCTATGAGGGGCTCACCGAATACTTCGGCTACGTGCTCACCGCGCGCAGCGGTTTGCAGACTCCGGAGCAGTGGCGCGAGCAGTACGCGGAAATCGCGATGACCTATTCGCACCGCCCCGGCCGCAACTGGCGTCCACTGGAAGACACGGCCACCGCCGCGCAAACTCTCTACGGTTCATCTGAGGCGTTCAGCAACTATCGCCGCAGCGTGGACTACTACGATGAAGGCGCGCTCATCTGGCTGGAGGCCGACACCGTCATCCGACAGAAGAGCGGCGGCAAGAAGTCCATGGACGACTTCGCGCACCTCTTCCACGGCGGGCAGAACACTCCACCCGAAGTGAAGACCTACACCTTCGACGATGTGGTCGCCACGCTGAATCAGGTGCAACCCTATGACTGGCGCGGCTTCCTCACCGATCGCATCTTGAAGGTGGCGGAGCACGCGCCGCTCGGCGGCATTGAAAACAGCGGCTGGAAGCTGGTCTACACCGACCAGCCCAACGAGATCCTCAAGCTGCGCGAGAAACTGGGGCGCGGCGTGGACCTGACTGCATCGCTCGGACTGGTGCTCTCGAAGGAAGGTGTCGTCAACGATGCAATTGAAGACGGCATCTCCGCCAAGAACGGCATTGGTCCGGGGATGAAGATCATCGCCGTGAACGGGCGCAAGTATTCTATCGAACTGCTGCTGGCTGCCATGCGCCAGGCGCAGGCGTCGCATGCGCCGCTTGAAGTGCTGGTGGAAAACACCGAGTACTACAAGACCGTTTCACTCGCCTACTTCGACGGCCCGCGCAACCCGCACCTGGTACGCGACTCTGCCAAGCCGGACTTGTTGAGTGACATCATCAGCCCGAAGGTCACCACGCTTCCTCCATCGATCACTGGCGAAGAATAGTCGCCAGGAGGGAATACACCGGAGGCCGCCAGCGATGGCGGCCTCCTCTTGTTTACGGGGAACAACGATTGGCAACATGGTGAATCGTTGGGAAGGCCATGTTAACGGATCAGTACATCATTGCGGGAGGCCGCGAAACGATTGGCCAAGTGGTTACCTTGCTGGCCGCAACGATTAACCGGATGAGCAATCATTGGTTCACCAAAGGTACACCGAATGTTCACCTGATATTCAACCTGGCGGGAGACGAGCGGTAGAGACTAGAGACAGAGAAGCTGTCGCCGCCAACAGTTCTAGCGTCTTCCTGCGGCGTCCGCTTCTCATGCCATTCATGGAGACAACATGCGTACCTTCCGCTTTCTCTGCACCGCTCTGCTGCTGACAATGATTGCCGCGCCACTCTTCGCCGCCGATGCGGCCACCGATTCCGGATACAAGCTCACCAAGCACATTGCCATTGGCGGCGAGGGCGGTTGGGACTACCTGACGTTTGACGCGGCCTCGCGGCGGCTCTTCATCGCGCGCGGTACTCGTGTGCAGGTGGTGGACGTGGACAGCGGCAAGCTCGTGGGCGAGATTGCGGGAACCACTGGCGTGCACGGCGTGGCTCTCGCCAACGCTGGCCGCGCTGCGATCAGCAACGGCAAGGCTGACTCCGTGCTGATCATCGACCTGAAAACCTTGGCTCCCATCGGCACGGTGAAGACCGGAGTGAAGCCCGACGCAATTTTCTTTGAGCCGCTGACCGGACTGGTGCTGGCCTTTGATGGCGGCAGCAACGAAGTCACGCTGATCGATGCAGAGAAGGCCGTGGCCGCCGGTTCCATCAAACTGCCGGGGCGTCCTGAGACTGGCGTCTCCGATGGCAAGGGCAAGGTCTTCGTCAACCTGGAAGACAAGAACGCCATTGTCGTCATCGACATCAACGCGCGCAAGGTGATTGGCACGTGGCCGCTGGCGGGATGCGAAGAGCCAACCGGGCTGGCCTTTGACGGCGCAACCAATCGCCTATTCTCCGGTTGCCATAACAGCACGCTCGTAGTGGTGGACGCCGCGTCAGGCAAGAACGTGCAGAAGCTCACCATCGGCGCGCACGTGGACGCCGTGACCTTTGACGCCGCACAGAAGCTGGTGTTCACCTCGAACGGCGAGGGCAACATCTCCGTGGTGAAGCAGGTGTCAGCCGATGAGTACACCAGCTACGCCAACGTCGCGACCGCTCCGGGAGCCAAGACCGTCGCGCTCGACGCAGCTCAGCACAAACTCTACACGGTGGCCAACGTGGCCGGTGCGGAGAGCGGCGCGAAGCCGGTGTTCACGCTTCTGGTTGTGGAGCAGTAAGCGCGATCGCGCCGACATCCGCCCCAGAAAAGAGGGCGGATGTCGGTGTGTGCCGCCGGTGGTTCGGTAAGTGTGCATGGAGAAAGGTAGATAATTAGGCGTTTTGATACAGTACCCCGACTTCCATTCCGGAGGTGAAGACCGTGCGCTTGAAATCAGCTCTTATCGTTTCCGTCCTCGCGCTTCTCGCCTGTACGCCCCTTCTCTCAGCGCAGTCCAACGCCGCAATCGCAGCGCAGCCGCTTGCGGACCGGAACCGCGCCGTCGCGCTCCGCGTCTTTGATGAGATTTTCAATCAGCGCCGCCCCGAGGTCGCGGCGGAGATCTACTCTCCCGACTTCCGCAATCACGGAATCCACAGCGATGCCTCGCTCGAAGTGGATCAGGGTTGGGCGCGTGGTGAACTCCAGGCCTTCCCCGACCTCCACATGACGGTTGTGAAAACCGTTGCCGAGAACGACCTTGTCACCATTCTCTGGATCTTTCGCGGTACCCATGCCCGGAACGGGTACGGCGGGTTTCCCCCGACGGGCACCTACATGGAGTTCCGCGGCACCACCATCTTTCGCGTTGTGGATGGCCGCATCGTGGAAGAGTGGACAACGTTCAATAGCTGGGGCGCTTACTCCCAAGCTCTTCATCATCTACGCTGGTGGATCATCGCCACCGCGTGCTTACTACTGCTCGCCTGCCTCTACCTCGGCCACCTCATCTTCAAGTGGTTGGGGCGCGGCGGCAGACCGGTGTCTGTTGGATGACTCGGTAGCGAGCATCCGTTCGTTATCCTTTGGCGCGATGGAAACGCCGGGCTATGATGTACGCTGCACCCGAGGCGAACATTCAGGAGGGATGGATGAGACGCACTTTCATCATTGCGGCGGTTCTGGTATTTCCCCTGGTTGTGGTGGCCCAGACGAGCGTCGCTCCACGCACAAATCAACAGGGTACAACCGCGGGCAGCGCTGCTCCGGGATTCTCGTTGCCAAACGGATTGAATCCAGCAGCGGGACTGCTCGAGCAGTTCTGGAATGATCCGGCTATTGTGGCCGAGTTGCACCTCACCGATCAGCAGCGTAAGCAACTGCAGGATGCCGCGCTGACCCAGCAACTGGCTCTCATTGATGGTGGTGCGGATGCGTTGAAAGCGGTGGTGCGAATGTCGGCCATCCTGGATGCCGATCAACTGGATAATGCCGCTTACAAGAAGCAACTGAGTAATCTGGCGGCTGCGACCGGGAAAGTGGTTGAGGACTTTGGCGAGATGGTGGTTGCGCCTCGCCGTGTGCTCAGCCAGGAACAATGGCGGAAGCTGCAGAGCATCCAGAAGGCCAAGCGGGCGGCGGCGAAGACGGCTACTTCCACGCACCAGACGGCACCGCACACGCCAAACCCGGGCGATAGGACCATAGAGGTTCGGTGAAAGACGGGCCGGATGCGCCATGTCTGCCTTTCTGGTAGACTTTATGCATAGCCGGACGTGGCTGGATTGGGTGGTGATTTGGTTGGCTGAAATTCGACTGCAAGAGGGCGAGTCCATTGAAAGCGCCCTGCGTCGCTTCAAGCGCAAAGTTCAGACGGAAGACATCATCAAGGAAGTCAAGCGTCATTCCTACTATCTGAAGCCGGGCGCCAAGCTTCGCGTGAAGCAGGCTCTAGCCCGCAAACGGGCACAGAAGAAGATTCGCAAAGAGCCCAAAGATTAACTGTTCTGACCGAAAAGGCCGCTGCCCACAAGCAGCGGCCTTTTTAGCGTCTGCGGGTTTCAAGGTTTCAAAGTTGCGCCCCCTGCAAAATTTCCTCGACCGTTTCTGCCATCCAATTGATTACCCTTAGTATTTGGCTGTGCTGAGATGCGTGGCATCTGGCATGATGGTGGGCAGGCTTTGCACCAGGAAGATTCGCAATGATGGAATTTCATATCTCCAGGGCCGTGCGGGACCGCTATCGGTTTGCGGAGACGCTCTTCTCTTTTAGCGGCAATGTGGTATTTGCCAACGTAGCTGCGAGCCGCGAATTCGCGTATCGCATGAACCTGGTTCGTGATGTGAAGCGCCATCCGGAGCGGGCGGTGAACGCCGCTGCTTTGTACGTGATGGGATTGATCGACGAGGCCAGCCATGCGGTAATTGCGCGCTATCGCCAGCAGTTCGATCCGAACGTGATGGTGGATGCGCTCTCGTTTTTCTCCGAACAGGTAGGGTCACGCGAGCTGGACAAGATGCTGCTTGTGTTTGTCGAGCAGTTCCCCGGCAGCTCGGTGTATCGCGGCGAGAAGACGGCGAAAGAGTGGTTGGCCGGAACGACCGAAGGCACGCCGCACAGGGCCGCTGCGCTGGAAGAGATGATGCTGCTCTGGATGGCGAACCGCAATACGGCCTTCCAGCCCTTTGAAGAACTTTTTGCAGACGCCAAACTGGCGGAGCAGACGGCGTATCGCCGCGTGGCTTTGCAGTTGCCTGCATACTTTGCCACGCGTCCGCTGATTCCCGTGGAAGGCGCGACGGCTGTGAATTTGTATGACCTGCTGCGGGCCCCGGCGGAGGCTGCGCCGGGTTCGCTGAGCGATCAGCTTACGGTGATTCGCAAGAAGTGGAAGGCGTTGCTGGGCGAGAGCCTGGAGCGTTCGCTGCTGCTGGCCGGTGACATTCTTCAAGAGGAAGAGCTGGCGATATGGGCGCGCTTCAATCCTCCGAGCGAGGAGTCTGAGGCTGCTGCAAGGGCCGCCGCCGCCAAAGCCGCAGAGGAAGCCGCGCGTTTGCGTCGCGAGCGTGGCACGCAGCAATGGCCGGGCATGAGCAGCCACTCGGATGTGCCTGTCTTTGGCGATCCGGCGAATGAGTATGAAAAATTCAGCGCCGACGTGGCATGGATGCCCACGGCGGTGCTGATTGCCAAGAGCACGTATGTTTGGCTGGCGCAGCTATCGCGCAAGTACGGGCGGCAGATCGACAAGCTGGACCAGATTCCTGATGAAGATCTGGATGAGTTGGCGCGGCGCGGGATGAATTCGCTGTGGCTGATCGGCATCTGGGAGCGCAGCCGCGCCTCGAAAACGATAAAGCAGTTGTGCGGAAATCAGGATGCGGTGGCTTCAGCGTATTCGCTGTACGACTATCGCATTGCCGACGATCTGGGCGGAGAAGAAGCGTACGTGCGGTTGCGCGATCGCTGCTTCCATCGCGGCATTCGGCTGGCCAGCGACATGGTGCCGAACCACATGGGCATCGATTCGCCTTGGGTTGTAGAGCATCCCGACTGGTTCATCTCGCGGCAAGACAAGCCTTATCCGGCGTACGACTTTGACGGGCCGGACCTCTCGCCCGATCCGCGGGTTGAGATCAAGATTGAGAAGCATTATTACGAGCAGACGGATGCGGCAGTGGTCTTCCAGCGGCGCGACCGCTACACGGGCGAGACGCGCTATATCTACCACGGCAACGACGGTACGAGCTTTCCGTGGAATGACACGGCACAGCTTGACTACCTGAATCCGGCGGTGCGCGAGCAGGTGATCCAAACCATCCTGCACGTGGCACGACTGTTCCCGGTGATTCGTTTTGACGCCGCCATGACCTTGGCGAAAAAGCACTTCCAGCGGCTGTGGTTCCCGAACCCGGGCAGCAGCGGAGCGATTCCTTCGCGCGCCGAGTATGGCATGACCACAGCGCAGTTCAACGAAATTATGCCGCAGGAATTCTGGCGCGAAGTGGTGGACCGCGTGGCCGCCGAGGTTCCGGGAACGCTGCTGCTGGCCGAAGCCTTCTGGCTGATGGAAGGCTACTTCGTGCGCACGCTGGGCATGCATCGCGTGTACAACAGCGCCTTCATGAACATGATGAGGGACGAGGAGAACGCGAAGTATCGCTCGGTGATCAAGAACACGCTGGAGTTCGATCCGGACATCATGAAGCGCTATGTGAACTTCATGAGCAATCCCGACGAGCGCACGGCGGTGGATCAGTTTGGCACCGGCGACAAGTGCTTTGGCGTGACGGCGGTGATGTCCACTTTGCCGGGCTTGCCGATGTTTGGCCACGGGCAGATTGAAGGCTACACGGAAAAGTACGGCATGGAGTATCGCTGGCCGCGCTACCAGGAGAACGCCGATGCGTGGCTGATGGAGCGGCACGAGCGGCAGATTGCGCCGCTGCTGAAACAGCGTGCACTGTTTGCCGAGAGCAGCAACTTTTTGCTCTACGATTTTTATCGCGAAGATGGCAGCGTGGACGAGAACGTCTTCGCCTACTCGAATCGCGTGGGAGACCAGCGCGCGCTGGTGCTCTACCACAATCGCTATGCCTCCACGCGCGGCACCATCCACAACTCGGCGGCCTATGCCGACAAGGGAAGCGGGCAGTTGCGGCAGCGCCGACTGCGCGAAGGACTGGATCTGCACGCCGATCCGGCGGTGATTCTGGCGTATCGGGATTCAATGAGCGGACTGGAATATTTGCGGCGCGCGGTGAACCTGGCGGAGCATGGCTTCAGTGTGGAACTGAATGCGTATGAGTGCCACGTGTTGCTCGATTGGCGCGAGTTGCGCGCCACGGCCGAGAAGCCGTGGGACACGCTGTGCGATCACCTTGGCGGACGCGGCGTCAGGAATCTTGACGATGAGCTTGTCGCGATGGAACTGCGTCCGACGCATGACGCGCTCAGGCAGTTGCTGGAGCCCGCGCTGGTGCGCCATGTGGCGGATCTGATCATTCCTCCGAGTGGAGTGGAGAAGCAAAAGGCGCAGGAGATTCTTCGCGAAGAGTTTTTGGAGACGGCGTGGAATCGCTGTCGCAAGTTCCTGCGCGAGGCCCAGACGTTCTATCGCTCGCACGGAGAGCAGGCAGAGGCGATTCGGAATCCGGTGGAGATGAAAGATCGCTTCCGGGAGCGGGCACGGGCGGCACTGCGTATTCCAGCCATGGAATCGCTGTTTGCCGAGCCTTGGCCTGCCGCGGCGAGAAGTGTGCTGCCCAGCTACAGTCCGCAACTGACGGCCACTGCGTTGTGGGGGCCGGTGCTGGCGTGGATTGGACTCGAAGTGCTGGCCGAGTCGGTGGACGGCAAACACTCTGAGCATGCGGCGCTGGATTTGTTCGATTGGCTGCGTTTGCGCGAACCGCTGGGGCACAGCTTTGAGGCCCTGGGTTTTGCCAACGAAGAAGCATGGCGCGTGGCTGCCAGAATCAAAGTGGCTTTGCTGATTGAGGCCAAGGTCTTTACCGAACTAGCGGCGCATGACGAGGAAGATACAGCACCAGGCACGGCGGGAACTCTGGCGCAACTCAGGGCGGAAGCTATCGGGAAGCCGGTGATTCCGGTGCTTTCGCCCACTATGTGGCAGGACGCGGATGTCCGCTGGCTGACGGGAGCACATGAGGCGGGCGGCCACTCCTACTTCATCAAGGAATCGTACGAGGAACTCCTGTGGTGGCTGCAGCTTCCGGCCTTGTGCAAGTTGGCGACTGCGTCGGCTGCGTCTTCGGGCAAGGTTGAGGCGCAAGCCATGGGCAAGGCTATTGCCGAAGCGGCGGAGGCTGGAAGCCGCGCGGGATACAGCGTGGAGTCTCTTTTGTCGGCGGTACCTGAGATCCCGGTGAATGAAGAGGAACCCGAGTCCAAAGATGACTCCGACGCGAGCGAGACGAAAGTAGATGGAGAGAAGATCGTAAAAGATTAGGAATTAAGGTACTTGCGAGAACACAAAAGCGGAATCAGGGGCTAGCCCTGGTTCCGCTTTTGCTTTGAACGCGAACTGAGAAATCCGCTTACTTGGAGCGCCTGCTCCTGGCTTCCTGCTTCAGCAACTGATCGGCCATGATTCCTGAAAACATGGAGAGCAGGGTGGTGCACCAGAGAGGGTGCGCGGGCCATATGCGTTGCGCCAGGCCAAAATTCCACAGAAGGATGGAGGTGACGATGCACACTCCGAGCGTGATCAGAAAAATTCGCATAGCTGTGCCTCCACCTTACAACGGAAGATACGAGGCGTGGGAGAGGAAAGTTCCAGAGCTGGCGAAAGAAAAGTGGACGGAAACGTTCTCACTGCGCGACGAGATGTACCTCACAGACTGTCTGACAAGCTGATAGGTACGATGATCTGTTCTTCATAATCTGTTCGTTCATTCATAGCTAGGGGTGGCTCGAAAGCGGAGCCGTTGAAAGGGCACATGCAGGAAATCATTCATGACGTACTCATACTAGGGACCGGGCTGGCAGGATTGAGGGCTGCGGTCGAAATCAGCATTCAAACCAAAGGAAAAGCAGACATAGGGATCATCTCGAAGGTACAGGTGATGCGTGCGCACTCGGTCTGCGCCGAGGGCGGCACGGGCGCGGTGATGCGTCCGGAGGAGGGCGATAGCTTCGATCTGCACGAGTGGGACACGGTGAAGGGCTCCGACTTTCTGGCCGATCAGGACGTGGTGGAGCGCTTTGTAAAGACTTCGCCAGACGAGATCAGGTTGCTGGAACACTGGGGCGTGCCGTGGTCGCGGCGGGAGGACGGGCGGATCATGCAGCGGCCTTTTGGCGGCCATACGTTTCCGAGGGCTTGCATGGCCGCCGACAAGACCGGATTCTTCGAGATGCAGGCGCTCTATGACACGCTGGTGAAGTACAAGAACTTCAAGCGATATGACGAGGGCTTTGTTACATCCTTGCTGGTGGAAGATGGACGTTTTGCTGGGCTGACGGTTTATGACGCCCCGTCGGGCGAGTTCCAGGTGGTGCGCGGCAAAGCACTGCTGATCGCCTCGGGCGGGTTGGGGAATCTGTATGGCTTTACCACGTACTCGCAGACCGTCACCGGAGACGGACAGGCGATTGCCTTCCGCGCGGGGCTGGCTCTGGAGGACCCGGAGTTTTTGCAGTTCCATCCCACAGGGCTGGTGCCATCGGGAATCCTGATGACCGAGGGTTGCCGGGGTGAGGGCGGATACCTGCGCAACAGCAAGGGCGAGCGCTTCATGGAGAAGTACGCTCCGAAGATGATGGAGCTTGCGCCACGCGACATTGTTTCGCGCTCGGAGATGACAGAGATTCTGGAAGGGCGAGGCTTCAAGGGCGAAGACGGGCTCGACTACATTCATCTGGACCTGACGCACCTGGGCGCAGAGGTCATCAACAAGCGGCTGCCGCTGATTCGCGAGGTGTGCATCAAGTTCCTCGGACTCGACCCGATCACCGAGCAGATTCCGATTCGTCCGGTGGCGCACTACTCGATGGGTGGCATTGAAGCCGACATCAACGGGCGTACGAAGATTGAAAACATCTGGGCGGCGGGCGAGGTAGCGTGCCACTCGATGCATGGAGCGAACCGGTTGGGATGCAACTCCACGGCGGAGTGCCTGGTGTGGGGAGGCATTACGGGCGGCGAGATTGCGAAATACCTTGCGACAGACCCGGTACTGAGCGCCGTGCCAGAGGCCAAGGCCAACCACGAACACGAACGAATCTTCAGAGGGTTGCTGAGGCAGAAGGGACCCGAGAGTCCGGCGGCGATCCGGCGCGAACTACGCACGCTGATGGATCAGCACGCGGGCGTGTATCGCACGGGGCCGAGCATGCAGAAGGGACTCGACAAGGTTCACGAACTGCGCGAGCGCTTTAAACACATTCAGATTGAAGACAAGAGCCTCATCTATAACACCAACCTCGTACAGACTCTTGAAACGGAAAACATGCTGGAGCTGGCCGAGGTGCTGCTGATGGCGGCGCTGGCGCGCGAGGAATCACGCGGCGGCCACTCACGCACGGACTTTCCGGTGCGCGACGACGAGAAGTTCCTGATGCACTCGATGGTGTATTACACGGGCGCAAAGCCAACGCTGGCGTACAAGCCAGTGAACATCACGAAGTGGAAGCCGGTGGAGCGCAAGTACTAGAGCGGGCGAAGCGGTGGTGAATCAGGCTGAGTGGTTGAGAAGCCTCTGCGCGGCGCTGGAGATTTGGATGGTATAGGGGTCCTTCACTTCGTTCAGGATGACACCTCGTTTTTATATAGAACGCTTAATAGATTCATATTTGTCAATTCATAACGGAGAACGTATGGCAATCGAACGGCATAATAATCGGCTGGGCGTGTGGGGATGGCTGGGGGGCGGGCGCTGGGGTGTTGAGCGCTATGCCTACCTGCTGCACCGCCTGACCGGACTGGCAATTCTTCTCTATCTCCTGATGCACACGGTGGTGACCAGCCTGCGCGTGAAGGGAATCTACCTGTGGACGGAGGGCGGCTTCTTTCATCAGCCCATCTTCCGGCTGGGCGAGTTCGCGGTGGTGACGGCGTTTGCGTTTCACGCCTTCAACGGACTGCGGCTGGTGCTGGTGGAACTGGGCTTCGCCGTAGGCAAACCGATTGAGCCGATCTATCCCTACAAAACTTCGGTGGGAGTGCAGCGGCCGCTGCTGATTGCGGCCATGGTGCTGGCACTCGTGTTCCTGATGGTGGGCGGCTACAACTTCATGCTGGGTGCAGCGAAGTAGGAGATGAGAGAGATGAGAAACGGAACGAAATACTGGACCTGGCACATGATGGCCGGAGTCGTGCTCCTGTTGCTGCTTGGCCTGCACATGGTAATCATGCACATGGGCGGCACGTTGCACTGGTTTGCGCCGCGTGGGGCAGACGCTGTCTCCGAGGCAAACAGCCAATGGCGCGACAGCAAAATTTGTTTTGCCTTGAGCTACATCCTGCTGCTCGGCGTGGGGCTGTATCACGGACTCTACGGGCTGCGCACCATCCTGCTGGAACTGACGCTGAAGCCTGCGCTGGAAAAATTTGTGACCGCAGTGCTGGTGGTGGTGGGCGTGGGATTGTTTGGACTGGGAAGCTGGGCGGCATGGGCGGCACACGCCGTGGCCCTGGCGGGAGGAAAGGGATAGTCATGGCAGAAAAGAAAACAGCAAAGACGATCACCTTCCACGTCACTCGCTACAACCCGGAGATGGACAGAAAGCCATACATCCAGAAGTACGCGGTGGAAGTCACGGAAGGCATGACGGTACTGGACGGGCTGCACTGGATCAAGGAAAACCTGGACGCGACGCTGGTGTGGCGCTACTCCTGCCGCATGGGAATTTGCGGCTCGTGCGGAATGCTGATCAACGGCAGTCCGACGCTGGCGTGCAATACGCAGATTCTGCATCTCTCGCAAAAGGAGATTACGGTGGGACCGCTGCCGAACTTCGAGATCATCCGCGACCTGGTTCCGGATTTGCTCTCGATGTTTGACAAGCACGCGGCGGTGATGCCGAACATCATTCGCGATGAGGCGGAGCTGAACAGCACGAAGGGTGAGTTTTACCAGTCTCCTGAGGAACTGGAGGCGTACCTGCAATTCACCTATTGCATCAAGTGCGGCTGCTGCATGGGCGCGTGTCCCACGCTGGCGACGGACGTTCGCTATCTCGGGCCAATGCCGCTGACCGCCTTGGAACGCTACAACGAAGACACTCGCGATGAGGGCTTCGCGGAGCGCGCGAAAATTGCGGGCGGCGAGGGCGGAGCGTTTCGCTGCCACTATGCAGGGGAATGCTCACGGGTGTGTCCGAAGGGCGTGGACCCGGGGAAAGCGATTCAATTGTTGAAGCGCAAGCTGGTGCTGGACTATCTGCATCTGGCAGGGAAGAAGAAGCCTTGCAGGAAGCTGGAAGGCCCGGGTGCGGGAAAAGTACTACCGGGGATGGTGGCTCCGGCGAGGACGGTGGAGTAAAGCAAGGTTGCGCAGGTTGCAAGGTTTCAAAGTTTCACAGGTAAGAGCAAGAAAGAACAACGGCAACAGCAACAGACCCACTTCTGCCGAAGGATGGCAGAAATGGGGCACCGAAAGGGCGGGAGGCGAGAGGCCTTCCGCCCTTTTTTATGGCGGATGAACTGGCGAAGCCGCAAAATACAAGGATGGCGATTCGAGCAGCAATTTTGACGGTGAGTGACAAGGGCTCGCGTGGCGAGCGGGACGACCAGAGCGGTCCGGCGCTGGCGACGTGGATGACAGAGCGCGGCGTGGAAGTGAAGGCGTTGGCGATGGTTGCCGACGAAGAGCCCCTGATTGCCGTAGCGCTGCGCGACTGGGCGGACGAGGGCGAGGTGGATTTGATTGTGACCACGGGCGGCACGGGAGTTTCGCCGCGCGATGTGACTCCAGAGGCGACGAGGACGGTGTTGGAGCGCGAGGTTCCGGGATTCAGCGAGGTGATGCGCGCGGTGAGCTTGCGCAAGACGGCGCGGGCAATGCTTTCACGTGGAGTGTGCGGGATTCGCGGCCGGGTGCTGATATTGAACTTGCCGGGGAGTCCTGCGGCGGCGGTGGAGAATCTGGAAGCGGTGTGGGATGCGGTTCCGCACGCGGTGAAGAAGATCCAAGGGGACATGGAAGACTGCGCGCCTTCGGCGAAAAAATATGAGTGAAGTGAGAGTGAAGGCTGAGAACAAATCGACGACAGAATCAAGGCCAACTCGGGGCTAACGGGATCCTATCTTTTCAGCTCATACCGCATCGCAACTGCCCCCGAGCCCAACTCCAGCCGGCTCACGAGCCTCAAGTCGATATGCTTCGATAGCCCCGCGAACAACGTCGGTCCGTGGCCCGCAAGTCTGGGGTGCACCACAAGCTCGTACTCGTCGATCAAGCCCAGCTCCGCCAAAGCCTGCGGGAGTCTTACGCCTCCCACGAACAGTCCCTTGCCAGGCGCCTGCTTGAGCTGCTGAACGGCCGTTCCCAGATCCCCGCGCACGAGCTCCGCGTTCCAGTCGACCCGGTCCAGGGTGTTCGACACGACGTACTTCTTCGCCGCGTCAATCGTCCGAGCAAAGGGCAATCCCCAATCGGCCATCCAATCCGGCCTCACTCCGGTCTGCGCCGGAGACCGCCACGCTTCCTCCATCATTTGGTAAGTCACCCGGCCGAAGAGGAGGGCATCGGCCTGAGTGAGGTTCTCTACAGCGTGACGGTGCAACTCTTCGTCCGCGACCGCTTCACGATGATCGCAGCACCCGTCCAATGTGATGTTGATGGAATATCGTAGGGGTCGCATTGCGCAAGATTAACGCCGTTGGGGTCGACCCGCAAGGTTGGCCCTGGGGCCAGGAGACAATCACATCGCGCAGTCAATTGCGTTTATCTGCGACATGCCACCAGTCGTGATCTCTCATTCCGTGATCGGCGGCTCCGGAGATTCAGGAGCGGTGATGCTCGGCGCGGGAGCTTCCGGTATGGGGGCGGCGAGCGGAGCGGCGAAAACTGCAACGGGGAGCAACGCGATGTAACGCGCGCTGGCGGCCTTCATCCAGAGGCGGGCAGAGATCATGACGACTGTCACCAGTTCCATGATGAGGAAGCTTGCGCCGGTAGCCGCGTGCGGCAGGTAGTACCAGATGGAGATGCCGAGGCAAAAGACTGCAATGGAGAACAGAGCGATGCCGAGGTAGCTGGCGTAGAGGCGGGCAGAGCGGAGGGCGAGGCGGAGGCTGCGCCATGCGGTGCGCAGCACGCGGCGCTCGTTGTCCTGCACGACGCGGGCCTGGGTGAGATCAAACCAGAGGCGCACGAAGAGGAAGATCAGAACGAAGAGCAATTTTCCGCCGAGGTTGACGAAAAATCCGAGGCGGTCTTGTGGAGCGTTGTCAGAGAGCTTGTCGGCAAAGCTGGCGATGCCTCCGTTGATGGCCGCTGGGATGGCGAAAGGAATGAGCGAGTAGAGGGCGAGACGCAGCATGCGCCAGAAGAAGAGTCCTGAATTTTCAAAGAACTCGGCACGGGAGAGTTTGCGGTCGTCCAGATAGACGGCGAAGATTCCACCATCGATGAAGAGCAGGTAGAAGAAAAAGACTACCGCTGCGACGATTGCGGAAGTGGCGAGCGGCCCCACGGAGACATCCGGGCGAGCGAGCATCACAAAGAACGCGGAGAGATCAAAGCCCGTGATGAAGCGCGCCGATTGCAGGCTGTGATTGAGCACCGAGCCGAGCGTGACGCGCGCGGGCAGCGAGCTGAGAAACGCGAGCAGCAGGTTTACGAAGAAGATCCACCAGACGAGGCGCTGATGGCGCCAAACCAATGCTGCCGAAGTGCGAACGCTTCCATTCATCTCTTACTCTCTCCAAACCCTGGTGAAATCGGGATGCTAGATCCTGCTTTCCCACCTTAGCCGCGCAGAAGACACGCGTCGAAGGTGGGGCACCCGCGGTTACAGCTTCTTCGAAACCGGCCTGAGCGAATCCGCTTAGGCCAGCCAACTGAGCGCGTGTTCGATCCATTGCGTCATGAGGGTCCAGTAGCCGGCGATTTTGCCGCTGGCGCGCATGTCTGTCTTGGCTGTCCAACTGTTGTTGAACGGATCGCGATCCAGCAAGTGACCTTGGAACGGGTCGATCTCGGCGGAGACCAGCTTGGCTTTGCGATCCCACGTGAACTTGTGCCAACGGTCGCGGCCATCCCAGTTCTCGAGGAACGTGGAACCATCGTCGAACTTGGCCTGCAACACCACGGGAATATCGAAGGTTCCCCGGCGCTGCACCAGCACCTCGGTGTGATAGACGGTGGTCCCCTTCTTCTCGTCGTCCTTGCTATACCAGTCGAGGCGGTCAGAGCTGGCGGAGAGAATGCGGTCGTCGAGCACCTCGGTGCCATAGATGGTTTGCTTCCAGTACCAGTCCATGTTCTGGCCGAGGGCGTCATTCATGGAGGCGGTGAAGTCCTCCGGGCGCGGATGCTTGAACTTGTAGTGCTCGAAGTAAACGTGGAGGGCGTGCAGCACGTTCTTTTCGCCGACCAGGCTTTCGAGCTGCAGCATCATGAGCGCGGTTTTGAAGTAGGTAATGCCGCCGTAGGAGTTGCCGTTCATGTAGAGCCATGCGGGACGGGAGAGCGGATCGCGGTCGGCGACACTGACGTAGCTCAGCAGGGCCAGGTCGCGCTCACCGGCGATGCCGAGACGCGAGTTGAAGACGGATGTGTTCTGGCCGTAGAGCGCGTCCATCACCTTGACTTCGCTGTACTGGTTGATGCCTTCATCCATCCAGGCATTTTCGAATTCGTTAGTGGCCACCATGCCGTACCAGTACTGGTGTCCGAACTCGTGCTCGACGACGACCTCGGGCAAGAGTAGCGACTTGGGCATCCACCAGGAAGTGTCGGCGGTGATGAGCGTGGGATACTCCATGCCTCCGGCGGCGGCGGCGCCGTGCGGCGGATCGACGACGGTAATCTGCGGATACGGATATTGGCCGAACCACTCGTCAAACTTCTGCATGGTGCCCTTGAGCGCCTGCATGTATCGCGGAGCGCTGGCCATGTGTCCGGGCTGCATCAGCATGCGAATCTTGACGGTGTGGCCGTGGATGGTGATGGAGTCTTCCACAACCTTGGTGGTGGGATCGGCGGTCCAGGCGAAGTCATGCACGTCTTCAGCATGGAAGGCGACGGTCTGGGTGCCATTGCCATTGTCATGCTCGGAGGTTTGCAGGCCGCTGCCGCCGACATTCCAATGAGCGGGCAGAGTGAGCTTGACGTCGAAGGTGCCGAAGTCAGCGAAGAACTCGGTGGAGGTGTGGAACTGGTGGCAGTTCCATGCGCCGTTCCAGAAGACTCCGACCTTGGGGAACCACTGGCCGGCCATCAGGAAGTCACGCTTGTATCCGGTGCGCGCCACAACCTCAGGAAACTTGGCAACGAAGTGAATCTTGAATTGCACGCTCTGGCCCGGTGCAAGAGGCTTGGGCAGCGTGACCTCAAAGACCGTGCGGTCGTCGGCGTTGCCATCATCGGGCGAGATGAACTTCATCTGCTTGGTCAGGTCTCCCTGGCCGACGACCTCGAACGACTTCACCTCGTTGGAGCCGAAGTGTTTGTCTTGCCATGGCGTGCCCTTCTCGGCGTCACGTTGACCGATGCGCTCGGCTTCGGTCATCCAGGTGGACTTGGGCTGGAAGGCGTTGAGATAGAGATGGAATGGAAAGCGCTCGAGCGTGACCCCGGTGCGGTTGGTGTAGGTCAGCAGTTCGGTGGCGTCCAACGTATGCGTCTTGTCGTTGTACGCGCCCTCAATCTGGTAGGCGACGACGCGCTCACTGAGTGGAGCGGCTTGGGCCATGCCCATCGCCGCAACCAAGGTCAACAGTGCGGTGAGGCAAATGCGCCAGCAACGGATTTCCATCGGCTCTCCTGAACTGCCTGGGGATTCTACTGACTGGGGTAAAGCTTAGGTCGTGTGCGGAAGGACGCGTTCCTTCCGAGTAGAACAGCATACCAAGCTTTGACGCGCTTGCGGGCGACGAGGATTTCTGCTTCCATTCCGGATTGTTCGCATCTAACTGGCGGCAAAGTTGTTTACGTTTTCCGGACGCGGAGAGTTCCCTTTTGAAACGTCTACTTAGCTGGGCTGCATGGACCCTGGTAGCGCTGCTTGGCGCGCTGGCCTGCGTGGTGATCGCAGTGCGCCGCGCGGAGCCGATCTCCGCGCTGTGGATTGTGACGGCGGCGCTCTGCACGTACACGCTGGCTTACCGCTTCTACTCGCGCTTCATCGCCGTGCGTGTGCTGCTGCTGGATTCGCACCGGGCCACGCCTTCAGAGCGTCTGGATAACGGGCGCGACTTTGTGCCCACCAACAAGTGGGTTGTCTTTGGACATCACTTTGCTGCCATTGCCGGTCCGGGACCTCTGGTAGGGCCGGTGCTGGCGGCGCAGTTCGGCTATCTGCCGGGCGTGCTGTGGATCCTGGTTGGCGCGGTGTTTGGCGGCTGCGTGCAGGACTTTGTGGTGCTGCTGTTCAGCGTGCGGCGCGATGGAAAGTCGCTGACGGAGATGGCGCGCGAAGAAATCGGTCCGGTGGGCGGCGCGGTGGCCTTCGTAGCGGTGATCACCATCATCATCATCCTGCTGGGCGCGATTGGGCTGATAGTGGTGAACGCCCTGAAGGGCAGTCCGTGGGGAACCTTCACCATTGCCGCCACCATTCCGATTGCGTTGCTGATGGGTTTCTACCTTCGCCGCATACGGCCGGGCAAGGTGATTGAAGCTTCACTCATGGGCTTTGTGCTGGTGATGCTTTCGATCTGGGGCGGGCAGTGGATCTCACAGGGTCCGTACGCGGCGTGGTTCACCTTCAGCGGAACGGCCCTGGCGCTGGCGCTGATTGTGTATGGCTTTGCGGCGTCGGCGTTGCCGGTGTGGCTGCTGCTGGCTCCGAGGGACTACCTGAGCACGTTCGTGAAGCTGGGAACCATCTCGGTGCTGGCCTTGGGAATCTTGATTTCGCGGCCCACGCTGCACATGCCTGCCCTGACGCGATTCATCGACGGCTCAGGGCCGGTGTTTGCCGGAAGCATCTTTCCGTTCGCATTCATCACAATTGCCTGCGGCGCAATCAGCGGCTTTCATTCGCTGATCTCCAGCGGCACCACGCCAAAGCTGGTGCAGCGCGAAACGGAGACTCGGCTGATTGGCTATGGCGCGATGATCTGCGAGTCGTTTGTCGCCATCATGGCGATCATTGCCGCGTGCGTGCTTGATCCGGGAGTGTACTTTGCGGTGAACAGTCCGGCGGGCATTGTGGGCGCAACGGCTGCGGCGGCTACGAAGACGATCGCGTCGTGGGGCTTCGCGGTTTCTCCCGCGCAGATGGCGGAGATGGCGCGGGCGGTAGGCGAGCAGACACTGTTCAACCGCACGGGCGGGGCTCCGGCGTTTGCGCTGGGCATGGCGCACATTTTCGCCAACACGCTGGGAGGCGGCGCGCTGCTCGGCATCTGGTATCACTTCGCCATCATGTTTGAGGCGCTGTTCATCCTGACCACGCTGGACGCGGGAACGCGGGTGGGCCGCTTCATGCTGCAAGACGGGCTGGGACAGATATGGAAGCCGCTGGGACGCACGAGCTGGTATCCGAGCATTCTGTTCAGCAGCGGGGTGATTGTGGCGGCGTGGGGATATTTCCTCTACGCCGGGGTGCGCGACCCGCTGGGCGGCATCAATAGCGTGTGGCCGCTGTTCGGAATTGCCAATCAACTGCTGGCGATTGTGGCGCTGTGCGTGAGCACCACCATCCTGGTGAAGGCCGGGAAGGTGCGCTACATGGCGGTGACGTTGTGTCCGCTGCTGGCGCTGGTGGCAGTGACGTTTACGGCTGCGTGGCACAAGGTGCTCAATCCGAATCCGAGGATTGGATTTCTGGCGCACGCTCATCAGCTTGTGACCGCTGGAGCGGCGTCGTCCGCACGGCTGGCGTTCAACGATCGGCTGGACGCGGTGATCACCGCAACCCTGGTAGCGCTGGTTGTGCTGGTAGTGGCCGAGTCGGCAAGAGTGTGGATTGCCGTGCTCTCCGGACGAAAGGAGGCGACGCTGCATGAGTCGCCATTCCGGCCATCTCAATTTGCGCCGGAGGAGATGTGAGATGAAACGGATTCGGAGAGCGGCAAGACTGTTGGTGGTGACGCTGCGAGAGATTTTCGACGAGAACTCGTATGCAAGATTCTTGCAGCGCCGCGGGGTGGGAAGTTCGCGCGAGGCATATGCGGAGTTTGTGAAGCAGGAGGCGAAGAGGCAGGAGCGAAGGGCGCGATGCTGCTAGGGCCGAGATCTGTTTGGAGAGTGAGTGCGTTGGCGATATTTCGTTCATGAACGCACACTTGGCGCCGCCATTGATCGCTTGGATGATCGAGGAGTCAGAGTAGTTGTGAGTTGGCCTGGGTTATAGTTCGTGTGTCTCTCACCAACGGAGCAAACATGAAGAAACTTGCTATTCTCGTCCTCCTGCTGCTCGCTACGTTTTCCTTTGCAGGCACGAAGCACAACCCCGCCGACTACAACATCGACGTTCACGTCAGCGCATCGCATAGAGAAGCGAACGGAGGGCCGCGGTGTTTCCTGAACGTTACGATCACCGGAAAGCAATATGAGTTGGCTGGCTCTTGCCCCAGAGTGGACTACGATCCGATGATCCTCGCACTCGGGGACTACAAGGCAAAGCTGGTCACCGACGAGCACCCCTCTCCATACCAGTCCTATCAGGTCTTCGAGTTTCTTCTTCCCGATGACAAAACCCTGAAGTTTGAGGTGGTCGGCCTCACCGAGTGACACGGGTACCCGTCATTGAACATGATTTTGAAATAGTGAGCTACATGGCGATTGATAGCTCACTATTTTGGCTCACGATGCTGATCGCCAAGGGGTTCGTTCAAAACCTGTGCGAGAGAACCGCTTTGGACTACACTTTGAGTGTGCGAGTTCTGGGCATTGATTGCGGCGGCGAGTACACGGGATATGGCGTGGTGGAAGGCGACGGGCGGAACTTGCTCTGCCTTGTCACGGGAGCGATTCGGCTGGCTCCGAAGGAAGCGCTGGAGTTGCGGCTGAAGAAAGTGTACGACCAGCTTTCGGCGTTGCTGGTGGAGTACAAGCCGGACGTAGTGGCCATTGAAGACGTGTTCTATTCGGTGAACGCCAAGAGCGCGCTGAAGCTTGGGCATGTGCGCGGAGTGGCCATGATGGCCGCTGCACAGGCTGGACTTTCCGTGGTGGCCTACGCTCCGTTGTCGATCAAATCCGCGGTGGTGGGCTACGGACGGGCCGAGAAGTCGCAAGTGCAGGTGATGGTGGCGCGGCTGCTTAAGCTGGAGCAGATTCCGCAACCGGCGGATGCCGCCGACGCCCTGGCCATTGCCATCTGCCACATTCATACCGCTGCAACCCTGCAGCGTCAGGCGGCGTCTCCGCGCTAGATCGATTCACGTCGCAGTATCCTGCTTTCCCACCTTAGCCGCGCAAAGACGCGCGTCGAGGATGGGGCACCCGCGCTGTCTCCGCGCTAAAGAAGCGGGAATAAGGCGGCTTCGGCTGCGACCATTCTTTACAATTTTTCCGCATCCCTGGCGGTCTCATGGAGTTCATACTCTGTAGCAGCAGTAGGAGAGCCGCCATGATTACGAATCGAGTTCGGCTGTTTGGGCTCTGCATCCTTCTTCTTGCGCTTTCTGCGTTACCCGCTCTCGCTACAAATGTGAGGATCGTGCGTCTCAGCGTTGCCCAGGGCGACGTGCAGATTGACCGCAATGCAGGAGAAGGCTGGGAGCAGGCCATCGTCAATATGCCCGTGATCGGTGGAGCGCGCATTTACGCCGCCGACCGGAGCAAGGCAGAATTGGAATTTGAAGACGGCAGCAGCGTACGGCTGGCCGGTCCGGCGCAGATCACGGTTACGCAACTCTCCAATGGACCCAAGGGCGCGCCGGTCAATGTGATCCAGGTGAACTCCGGCGAGGTGTATGTCAACGCGCGCCTGAGCCATCATGACGACTTCCGCCTTGTGGATGCCGACGGCACAAGCTTCACCATCACCAAGCCCTCGCGGCTGCGCTTTACCGTGGACCAGCAGACCGCATCACTGGCCATGATGAACGGCGAAGCGGTGGGGCAGACCGGCGAGACCACGGTCGTCACGGGCAAAACCTATAACTACGTTCTCGGCCAGCCCGGCAGCGCGGCGAGCCTGAATACGGTTCCCGCGGAGCCGGAAGACGCGTGGAACCAGCAACGCAATACCTACAACGATCAGTATGCCGAAACGGGCGCGCAGTTCTCCGGCAGCGACGATCCGAACGCCTACGGCGTGGCCGACCTTGGGAAGTATGGCAATTACTCGGAGGTTCCGGGATACGGGGTAATGTGGCAGCCAAACGGCGTCGATCAGGACTGGGACCCTTACGACAACGGTGCTTGGAGCTACTATCCCGACTGGGGCTGGACGTATGTTTCCGGCTATGACTGGGGATGGGCTCCGTTCTACTACGGCGACTGGTGCTACATCGGCGGACGCGGCTGGTGGTGGCGTCCGGGAAACTGGCATCCTGGACATGGGCCGACTCGCGGACACGGCGGCTGGCATCCGGCACCACTTTACAGCGGACATCCGGCGGGCAAGTGGAATGCGCCTCATGCTCCGAGCGGAACCGCTTCGCACCAAACGGTTGCCGTGGCTGGATCGCATCTGCGGGTTGGGCCGATTGCGACAACGCACGCGACGAACACTGGAGCGACAACGGGCGGGAGAGCTACAGGTGTTGCCAGCACGGGAAACGCATTTGCAGGACGAACGGGCGTGCCGACGGGCGGTCCGGCGGGCCAGGTTGGAGTGAGTTCGAGCCTAGTGCGCGGATCGGTGGTAGTGGGAAGACAGGGATCGTACAGGCTGGCGAATGGCGTCTCCACCGAATACAACGGACACGAAGTGCATCGTCAGGCGGGATCTGCGTCGCGCAGCTATTCCCTGCAGGGCTCCGCTTCGCATCCGGCTCCGTCGGTGAGCGTTGCCCACGGAGAGTTGGGTGGTCCAGTGGCTGCGGCTCCGCGCGTGAGTAGCGCTCCAGTGACTTCGGCTCCGCATGTGAGCAGTGGCGGTGGCGGAGGAGGCTCTCATGGCAGCAGCAGCGGTGGCGGCGGAGGCTCCCATGGCGGTGGTGGTGGGGGTGGCGGATCGCACGGTGGCGGCGGCGGTGGTGGTCATCGCTAACGCGCCTTGCTGACGCGTTTCGCGCAAGGTGTAAAAAGGCGGCCTGATGAGGGCCGCCTTGCTATGTCTGCGCAGAGACTAGCTGACGGTGATTCCGGCGTAGCCAACGACGTGCTTGCGGTCTCCACTGACGTCTCCGGAGGTTGCGTACTTGACCAGCTCGGCGGAGGTAGCGCCCAGTTTGAGCGCCGCTGTGAGCATGGCCACTGCGGGGCCCACGCCGCACATGGAAATGTTCTGGCCGCGCACGGTCTGGAAGAGTCCGCTGGGGTTGAGTCCAAGCACCTGCTCAATGGCCAGGGCGTCTTTCACGCGCGTCTCATCATCGGCTTCGTAATGGTTCATGTCACTGGAGGCCACGATCAGAACGGGCTCACCGCATTCGGAGATGACTTTGGCGATGACCACACCGAGCGCGCTGAGAACTTCGAACTGGCCGGTGCCGACCGTGATGGGGACAAACGTCAAGTCTCTGCGCGCCGCCTGCAGGAATGGCAATTGCACCTCCACCGCATGCTCGCGAATCTGCGCGGCAAGGTCTTCGCGAAGCAAGGGGAAGTTCTTCTTCAATGCCTCGGCCAGTTTGACATCAATGGCGACTTCGCCGAGCGGCGTGCGATAGCTGCCCGAACTGATGATGGAGAGCGGCTCGCCAAGTCCAGTGTGATTGGGGCAAAGGATGATGACGCGGCGGGGAATCTGGATGCGGGCGAAGACCGCTCCAGCCACAGCTCCGGAATACATATATCCCGCATGGGGAGCGATGATGCCCATGGCACTTATCTTTTTGCCAGCGGGAGAAAGATAGCCCTCCACTTCCTGGCGCAACTCCACGGGCGACTCCGAATAGAACTGCCCGGCGACCGCCGCCTCACGAACTTCATTCATTGCCCTGCCGCCTTTCTATTTTGCCTTCAACTCGCTGGTCTCAGGGTCGCTGGCCTTGGGCTCGCTGGCCTGGAACTCACTGACTTTAGGTGCTCGTGGGCTAGTCTTCGGTGCTCGCTCGCCAGAGGCCGACGCGTTCGGCTTCGGTGCTGGCTGATGCGCCTTCAGATCAAGGTAGAGCCGCGCCATCTCTTCCAGTGGAATGGCCTCGGCGCGTGTGGAGGGCGCAATTCCAGTGTGCTCCAGAGCTGCCTTGACGACCGGTTTATCGTATGCCAGTTTCAGGTTGTTGCTCACGGTCTTTCTCTTCTGCGCGAACATCACTTTGAGGAATGCGATAAAGCCAAGCTCGTCGACGGCGAGTTCATCAAAGCGCGGCTGCATCTTCATGCGGAAGACCGCCGAACGCACCTTTGGTGGCGGATCGAAAGAGTCAGGGCCAAGCTCGAAGAGCTTTTGCACGGTGCCGTACATCTGCGCGGTGGCTGAGAGCAGGCCGTAGTCGCGCGTGCCGGGGGCGGCTACCACGCGGTCCGCCACTTCCTTCTGCACCATCAGCACAAGATGCTCGACGCGGGCGGCGGAGGCAAACAGCTTCAGCAGAATGTCGGTGGTGATGTAGTAGGGCAGGTTGCCTACCACCTGCGCCTTGAAGAGTCCGGTGGGACGCAGATCGCGCAGCGGACCGGGGGTTGAGCCGAGCACGGTGCCGAGGTCGAGTTGCAGGATGTCAGCTTCGAGAATCTCCACATTGGTGAGCGGAGTGAATTGCATGCGAAGCTGCGCGGCGAGCACTCGGTCCAACTCAACGGCGATGAGGCGTCCCGCGTGCTTGGCCAGTAGCGCGGTCAAGGCAGCCTCGCCGGGACCAATCTCGATCACCGTTGTCTGCGAAATATCGCCGAGGGCGTCGACGATGCGCTGCATGGCATCCAAGTCCACGAGGAAGTGCTGCCCGAGTTTGGGCTTCCTTGTGCTTACAATTCGATTAGGCAAAACTTTCGCCAAGTTTGACCGCCTTTCGCTCCGCCCGATAGACTTCACGGTTGCGTGCATCATTCTGTTGTTTCGCGCATCTCACATCAGTTGCAATCTTGCGGAGGCCCCGTGCACGTCCTGTTTGCCGCATCCGAATGTGTTCCGTATTCCAAAACCGGAGGACTTGCCGATGTTGTAGGCGCCCTGCCGCGCGCCGTGGCCCAACTGGGACACCAGGCAACAGTGTACCTGCCACTGTACCGGCAGACGCACCTGGAAAACGCAACCACCGTCATCGCCAGCGTCACCGTTCCGTTTGACGACCGCTACCGCTTCTGTGCCGTGCTGGACGGCGGCAAGCACAACGGCGTGCAGTACTACTTTATCGATTATCCTCCGTTCTATGATCGCGATGCGCTTTATGGAACGCCGCTGGGCGATTATCACGACAATCCGGAACGCTTTGCGCTGTTTTGCCGCGCCGTTCTGGAAGCATCAAAGATCCTTGGCGTTCCCGACATTTTCCACTGCCATGACTGGCAGACCGCGCTGATTCCTGTGCTGCTGCGCACGTTGTACGACGAAGACCATGCGCTCACGGGAATTCCCACGGTGTTCACCATTCACAACATCGGCTACCAGGGAATCTTCTCTCCGGATACGCTGCCGCTTCTGATGCTGCCATGGGACCTGTTCACCATTTCCAAGCTGGAATTTTTCGGCAAGGTTAATTTTCTGAAGGGCGCGCTGACCTATGCGGATTTCATCACCACGGTAAGCCGTAAGTACGCGCAGGAGATTCAGACCGTGGAGTACGGCTTCGGACTGGAAGGCGTATTGCGCAGCCGGGCGGCAAGCGTGGCGGGAATTCTGAACGGAGTGGATTACGAGGAGTGGAATCCGGCGACCGACTGCTACATCGAAGCCAATTTCACACCAGAGCTGCTGGAAGGCAAGGAGGAGTGCCGTCGCGACCTTCTGGGTGCGTTCGCGCTCGAAGCCGAGAGTAAGGCTCCGGTGATCGGCATTGTGTCCCGCTTTGCCGCACAGAAGGGCTTTGACCTGATTGCCCTGGCCGCTGACAGGCTGGCGCATGAAGACGTGAAGGTGTGCGTGCTGGGCTCCGGTGACAGGGCTTATGAAGATCTCTTCCGCCGTCTGGTGCGGCAGTATCCCGGACGCTTTGCGGCCAAGTTTGGATACGACAATGAGATGGCCCACAAGATAGAGGCCGGCTCCGATATGTTCCTGATGCCTTCGCGCTATGAGCCTTGCGGGTTGAACCAGATTTACTCGCTCAAGTACGGCACGGTGCCCGTGGTGCGGGCTACCGGTGGCCTGGATGACACGATTGAGTCCTACGATCTGCGCACGGGCAAAGGTACGGGCTTCAAGTTCCACGAGTACACGCCGGAAGCGCTGCTGACGAGCGTGCAGGCGGCGCTGGCCCTGTATGCCAAGCCGAAGGAGTGGCGCAAGCTGATGCTGAACGGCATGGCGCGCGATTTCTCGTGGACGGTGGCGGCCAAAGAGTATTTAAAGATCTACGAAAGGCTGCGTACGGCAAAGCCAGCCATGGTGTGAGATCGCGCGCCATCAATCGGATACGACGCGAACCGCATCGTGACGGCAAGCACCTGCGGCGTGGTGCGCATCTGAAATGGTGTGAGCGAAGCGCAGCACAAGACGAGCGGCATCCAGATTGCGCTGCTCTGCGTCTTGCTGCTCCTGTTCTTCAGGCCGGAACCAAAGGGAAGCGGATACGCCGATCCGGCAGCGCCGCCCACGGGAGTGTATCGCTGCTGGACGGGTGGATTCGATCACCTTGCGGCGGGCACACTCACCCTCGATCCCGAAGGCCGCTATGAAAGCTATCGCAGTGGGGGTGGAGGCCACTACTCCTACTCGACGCAGAATGCGACCATAGATTTTCTCGACGGCGACTATCACTACTGGGAGTACCGCGGCGTGTATCAGCGCACGCATGACGCTGGCGCAGTCACGGCGACTATGCAGGCCGACGCTTCATTGAGCAATTCGTTGAAGACCATCCCCACTCAGCCCGACCTGCCGGACGAGCGCATTGTGCTGATGCCGCTGGGAGCTGCCGACCCAATTGGCGCCGAGCGTCCGGGAGAGTACCAATACTGCTATCGCGAGGATGGTCAGGCGGGACTCAGCGCGCGCTAGCGCTCTCTTCGTCTTTCTTCTTTTGCGCAAAATGCCAGTACACAGGAAGGCCCGCGAGTATCACCACGACTCCGCCGAATGAGAGTCGCAGATTATCCATGAAGGTGTAGTAGAGCAGCAGGGCTGAGGCCAGCACGAAAATGGCGGGCACCACCGGATATCCCCAGGTGCGGTAAGGGCGGACGGCCAGCGGTGCGCCGCGCCGGAAGACGAAGATGGTGCTGGCGGCAATCATGTAAAAGAGCCACTCGGCAAAGATGGCGAGCGAGAAGAGTTCGCGGAATTTTCCTGAGATTGCGAGCAGCACAATCGCCAGCGCGCACTGCACAACAATGGCTGCGGCCGGAGTGCGGAAGCGCGGATGGACCTTGGCGAGCGAGGTCCAGAGGAGGCCGTCACGTGCTGCGGCATAGGGCACGCGCGCGCCGCTCATCACCGTGCCATTCAAAGTGACAAGCATGGAGACGGCCATGCCCGCGGTGACCAGCGCTGCCCCGGCGACTCCGGCGGCAAGGCGCATGGCATCACTGGCGGCATGCTGCGAGGCGGCCACGGCAGAGGCGGGCAAGACATATTGCACGGCGGCGTTGGTCATCATGTAAAGCGCGCCGACCACGGCCACTCCGGCGATAAGCGCGAGAGGGATGGTCTTCTCGGGAGACTTCACTTCACCGGCCACCATGTTCAGGTCGTTCCATCCGTCGTAAGCCCAGAGAGCTGCGACCAGCGCAGCCATGAAGCCTGCCACGCCTCCCTTGGCTCCCACGGCGAAGCCTGCAAAGTTTTGCCAGCTTCCGCCGGGATAGGCGAAGCAGCAGGCAACGATGGCGAGCACCATGGCGATCTTCAACCCTGTGAAGATGAGCTGAAAGTTTCCGGCGCGATGCACGCCCGTGTAGTTGAGCGCGGAGATGGCGATGGTCAGGGCGATGGCGAGCAGTTGTCCCCAGCTCAGGGATACGCCGGCGTGCAGGGCGGTGCGGGAGAGGAAGGCGAGGGCGGGAAAGGTTCCGAGCACGCGCACAATGCCCGAAGTGACCGTGGCGATGGAGGCGGGCTTGGCGATGATGAACCAGGTCCACGCGTAGAGAAAGCCTCCCGCGGGGCCGTACGCATCGCGGATGAATACGTATTCGCCGCCGGCCTGGGGTTTCATCGCTCCGAGTTCCGCGTAGGTGAGCGCGCCGAAGAAGGAGAGGATGCCTCCGACGATCCATACGGCGTAAACCATGCGCGCCGTGCCCACTGCCTGCATCATCTCGGCCGGGACCAGGAAGATGCCGCTGCCGATGATGGTGCCCACCACGATGGAGGTGGCGTGCCAGCCATTCAATTGCCGCAGCAACTCCAGTCTTCCAGTGCTGCCCGTCTGGTTCGCCAACCGTATACCGTCCTTGGAAGGAGTTCGTCGCCTGCCCGGGCCGCCATTCATTGGGAGTGACTGGAACGGGCATCTCCTGTATTCTTCCACATCTGCGCTCCTCGGGATTGTGTCAGAATGAGGTCACGATGTCGTTTGTGATGGGAATTGACGGTGGCGGCAGCAAGACCACAGCCGCAGTGTCTGACGGGGTCTATGTGCTGGCCACGCACACTGCCGGCGGCTGTAATCTCAATTCCGTTGCACCATCCGACGCGCAAGCCGCCCTGGCTGAGGCGGTTCATGGCGCGCTCAAGTCCGCAGGAATTTCCGCCGCAGATGTATCCAGCGTGTGCGCGGGCGTTGCCGGCGCAGCCTCACCCGAGACCGCTGCAAAGCTTGCTGGAATGATTGCTGCCTTGCTGCCCAGGGCTGAGGTGCAGATTGCAGGAGACACGGCCATCGCGCTGGACGCGGAATTCCGCGGAGGTCCCGGTGTGGTTTGCATCTCCGGCACTGGATCGATTGCCTTTGGCCGCAACGAGCGCGGCGACCTGGCGCGGGCAGGCGGCTGGGGACGCTTTGTTTCCGACGAGGGCTCAGGACATTGGATTGGGCAGTGCACGGTGTCAGAGTGCCTGCACGCGCTCGACATGGGACGCAGCAGCGGCCTGATTGCGGGCGTCATGCATCACTGGCACATTGCCACTCGCGAACAACTGGTGCAGCGCTGCAATCGCGAACAGGTTCCCAACTTCTCTGACCTTGTGCCAGTGGTGCTGAAGGCGGAAAAAGACGGAGACGCGCTGGCCTGCGAGATTTTGACCACCGCGGGAACGAGGCTGGCTCGCGTGGCGCAGATCGTGCTGCGCCGCCTGTGGGTGGGACGCTCGCCGGTGGAGGTTGCTATTACCGGGGGCGTGTTCATGAACTCGCTGCGGGTTCGGCAAATCTTCAGCAACGTGATTCGTAGCGACCGGCCTGAGGTGAGCATCCGCCTCAGCGAGCGCGAACCTTATATGGGCGCGCTGTATTTGGCGCAACAGCGAGTGAAAGCTCCCTCGAACTAACCCTTCCGCTACGCACTGCGCCAGGGCTCACCGATGAAACCCTCCTATATCGCCCGCTCAACGTTCTTCCCCCTGAGCTGGGATGTTGACTTCAGGCATGATCGGCGTCGCGCTGAAACCGTGAAGCGATGTTGTCGCTATTGCATCAGTATGAATAAACAGTCATACAGGAGAAACAGAGTGACGATCCAGATGGAACTTGCAGGCGCCTTCACGCTCCCCGGTACCTCGATGGCATTGAAGCGCATGGGCTATGGAGCAATGCAGCTTGCGGGGCCGCAAGTGTGGGGACCTCCGCGCGATGTTGACGGAGCGATTGCTGTTCTACAGGAGGCGGTTGCATCCGGCGTAAATCACATCGACACCAGCGACTTTTACGGTCCGCATGTGACCAATCAGATCATTAAGAAGGCACTCCACCCTTATCCGGAGGGCTTGGTGATTGTCACCAAGGTGGGAGCTCGCCGGGGTGAAGACAAATCCTGGCCTCATGCGCTTTCGCCTAAAGAACTCGCCGACGCAGTTCATGACAATCTTCGGAATCTGGGACTCGATGCGATGGATGTCGTCAATCTTCGCGTCGGCGGAGTGATGGGGCCGTCGGAGGGATCGATTGAAGAGCCACTGACCGCTCTCGCCGAGCTAAAGCGTCAGGGACTGATTCGTCATCTTGGGCTGAGTAACGTGAGTCCAGAGCAGTTGTCGGAAGGTCAGAAGATCACCGAAATCGTCTGTGTTCAGAATCTCTACAATGTAGCCAATCGAAACGATGACGCTCTCATTGATGATCTGGCGCGGCAAGGCATTGCGTATGTGCCATTTTTCCCGCTGGGAGGTTTTACTCCGTTACAGTCTTCCGAACTCGACGCAGCGGCAGCGTCACTAAAGGTTACTCCGATGCAGGTGGCACTTGCGTGGCTTCTGCAGCGGTCGCCCAACATCCTGCTGATTCCCGGAACTTCGTCCGTCAAACATCTGCATGAGAACCTTCACGCCGCGTCACTACACCTTCCGCCAGAGGTGATCGCCGATCTCAACTCCATCGGCGGAACTCCCAAGGAGTGACCAACGGATGCAGAACTTGCCGAGCGATTTGCGAATTACTGATGTGAAGCTTTGCGCGCAGGAGCGTGCGCAAGCTGGTGGGCAGGAGTCTTTGCTTTCACAGTGGTTTTAGCGGGTGATTTCGCGGCAGGTTTTGCAGGAGTTTTGTGTGCGGCGCCTTCCGTGGGAGCTGCGTACTGGTAAGCGAGCGCGGAGATCTCGGCCAGCATCTCACCCACGCTGCTGACTTCATCCATATTGCGCAGTGCCACCATGTTGACGAAGGTCGCGAAGATCAGGCGATGTCCGTTGGCGGCATCAATGTAACCGGCCAGCCCCTTGCCCAGCAGCATCACTCCACCATTCAAAGTGTTTGACACCACGTAGGAGCCGGTCTTGGCGTGAACGTGCCCGGCGGCGGGCGAGTCCTGCATGACTTCGGCCAAGGTGCCGTCGCGGCCCAGCACGGGGAGCGCGTCATAGAACAAGCGTCCGTAGGGCTGGCGTGACATGAAATCCAGATAGCGCACGATGAATTCGGGAGTGAACGCGGAGCCCACACCGCCCTCGCCATCGAGCTGCGAAACGGTTTCAGGATTCAGTCCGGCATTGGCCAGGAAGCGATGCTCCAGGGACAGGCCCTGCTGTCCGGCATTGGCCGAGTTGTGGCCGAGGATTGCGCCGAGCAGATAAGGCGTGGTGGCCGCGTGCAGATTCTGGCTGACCTTGAGCGTGAGCCTCATCTCCTCCTTGAACGGCGGCGAGACGTGATCCACCAGCTCGCTTAGTTCTGCATTCTCCGCGGCTTCTTCGCCCGCGGCGAGGTCGGTGGTGGATGCGGGCATGCTGGCCGAGGCGGGTGGTTCGACGAGAATTCCAGCCCAACGCAAGGCTTCCCGAAAGCCTTCGGCGGCGAAGTGCACGGGGTCTTTCACCTTGTAGGCGGCCTGCGCTTTCTCGCGGCCTGCGGGAACCGTGCCCTCCAGCACCACGGTGTGCGAGCCGTCGGCTTCGGTGATGTCAGACGAGAAGTGCAATTCGGGATCGGAGTCGGGCTTCCCGGTGCGAACCCGGTTGATGACGCGCAGGTATGGAAGGTCGGGCGCCACCTCGATGGAGACCGCACCGCCCGCGTTGGGGGCCGAGGTGGCAATGACATCGATCACATTGTCATTAAGCATCACGGGAGAGATGGTGGTGTGCGTGGCAGGTTCGACCTGGGTGGAAGGGAACAACGAAGCGTCCACGATGACGTCGCCGCGAATGCGCCAGATGCCACGCATGAGCACTCCGGAAGCCAACTCCTTCAGCACGCGCAGCGGCTCTCCGGCCACGGACTTGCCGGGCAGGTAGCCGGCGTAGGCATGATCGCGCGCGGCAAAATCGAGCGTGTCATTGGGCAGCACTCGCCCGCTTAGATTGAGATCGCCACTTGCGACCAGCACAAGGTCCCCATTCAGCGTGCCGTCTTCAGTGATGGTGCCGGTGTGAAAGACGCGAGTGTGAAAGCGATAATCTGCGCCCAGCAGCGCGAGGGCTGTGCCTTCGGTGACCAGTTTGGTGGTGGATCCGGCGGTGAAGAGCTGGTTCTCATGGATGGCCACCAGCGTCTTGTGCGCTGTCTGGTCATAGACCTCGATGCCGAAGGTTGCATGCTTGAGTATCGGTCGCGCGGCTACCTGCTGGATGCGCTGAACTAGCGGGTCGGCGGCGTCCTTTGCGGGCGCAGAGACTTTGTGGGCGGAGGTCGTCACGTTTGGCGCAGGCTCAGGCCACGCTAGCGTAGCAACAACATCTTGCGGAGACGTAGTGACGTTCTGCGCCGCCACCGCAAGGGAGGCAGACAGAACGGCACACAGAAGTGCTAAGGGTTTCCGCAAAGTGATCTCCACATATACAAAGGGGTCGGGCGATTCCCGATGGCGGTTATCGCCACGGCAGCTTTGCTTATCCTAACGGATTCCCTTGCTGGATGCGCGCCGCATGGTGTTGTGCAGTGCGGTTCCGCCGGAGGTTCAACTCCCATTTGAGGGTTGCGGCCCGTGTGGATTCAGGGCAGAATCCAATGATAATCGACGTTATCCCAGAGAAGAATAAGGCCCATGCTGATCCCTATCGGTCACGAGAACATGGAGGCGCGGCGATGGCCGGTGATCACCATCGGGCTCATCATCATCAACTTCGCCGCATTTCTGTTCACCATCGCCACGCTGAACCGTGAGTCGCCGGAGCTGGCTGAGACGCGCCTGCATATCCGCCTGCTGGCGGCGATGCATCCGGAGCTGACGTTGCCGCCAACGGCGCAAAAGCTGGTGGAAGACGCACAGCGCCGCAACCCTGCCAGTTGGGCAATTGCCAAGAGTCCTACCCGCGAGCTGCAGGACGCATGGGACGTACGCATCCGGATGATTGAAAGTCCTGCTGTGTTGCAGGACGAGATGGACAAGCTCTCGGCGCGTTATGACGAGCTGCAATCCGGTTCCATCCTGGAGCACTACACGTTCGTTCCCGCACACCCGACCTGGTATTCGTACATCACGGCGAATTTCTTGCACGGCGGATGGCTGCACATCATCGGCAATATGTGGTTCCTGTGGCTGGCTGGGATTGTGCTGGAGGACGCATGGGGGCGCGGCTTGTATCTAGCGGTCTACCTGGTGGCCGGAGCCTTCGCCTTGCAGATGCACGCATGGTTCAATCCGGAGAGCTACATCCCGACGCTGGGCGCTTCGGGCGCGGTGGCAGGGCTGATGGGAGCCTTTCTGGTGCGCTTCCCAAGGGTTCGCATCAGGATGATGTTTGCATCCTTCTGGGGTTTCTTCCGGTTCGGGCGTTTTTCTGTAGCGGCTTACTGGCTGCTGCCGTTCTGGTTTGCCATGGAGCTTTTCTCCGGATTACTGTTTGGCCGCAACAGTGGCGTGGCCCACATGGCGCACGTAGGAGGATTCGCCTTCGGCATGGTGGCTGCTGTCGCCATTCGTTACTCGGGTCTGGAGCACGTGATCAACAAAGGGATCGAGGAAGAGATCGACCCCAACCACGACTCCGATCTGGATGCTGTGCATGACATGATCACCGAGAACCGTCTTGACGACGCGCTGGCGGAGTTGGATCGCTTTACCTTTGAGCATCCCGACTCAGAGCGGGCGATTCTGCAACAGCAGGAGATTCACTGGCGCAGGAACCAAATTCCGGAGTACGCAAAAGCCACGGAAAAACTTTGCGCTCTGCATCTGAGCCAGAAGGCAACGGAGCAGGCGCTGAAGGACTACGAAGACCTTGTGCGCACCAGCGGCAACCTTCCGCCGGTGGAACTGTGGATGAAACTCTGCCAGGCCCTGGAAGATCGTCAGGAGTATGAACGCGCTCTGGGTGAATACCAGGAACTTGCGGAGGCCTATCCGAAAGATCGTCATTCCCTGATGGCGCTGCTGGCTGCCGGGCGCGTGGCAATGAACCGTTTGAACCGCCCGCAACACGCTCTGAACCTGTATCAGGCAGCGGAGGAATCACCGGTGCCGCACCTCGATGTTGACGCCAGCATACAGATTGGAATCAAGGGTGCGCGTGCAGCGATGGCCATGGCGGCAGGCGCAGGGCACTGAGGCCAAGAAAGCTGCCGAGTTCACTTCGCATTGAAATCGAGTTGCTGTCGGCCCGCGCGGCAGTCCATTCCCGGGCTGTGTTACATTGCCATGCGAAGGAGCACGCACATGGGCCAGCGGTTCTGCAGATCGGTTTTCGCAACTCTCGTCATCCTGATTTTCTCCATTGCAGGCGCTCAGGCACAGCAGAACGTGTCGCTGGTTGCGACACAAGAGGGCGAGTACGTTGCGCACGACTTCCATTTCAAGTCTGGCGAGACGCTGCCTGATCTGCGGCTGCACTACACCACGCTGGGCACTCCCGTGCGCGACGCGCAGGGACACGTCACCAACGCTGTCCTCATCCTGCATGGCACAGGCGGTTCGGGACGACAATTCCTCCAGCCACACTTTGCCAATGAGCTGTTCAAGCCCGGGCAACTGCTGGATGCGGCGCGCTACTACATTGTGCTTCCCGACGGCATCGGCCACGGCAAATCAAGCAAGCCGAGCGATGGCCTGCACGCGCGCTTTCCGCAATACGATTACGACGACATGGTGGCCGCACAGCATGAACTGCTGGTAAAGGGCCTCGGCATCGACCATCTGCGGCTGGTGATGGGAACGTCGATGGGATGCATGCATTCGTTCGTGTGGGGCGAGACTTATCCGGACTTCATGGACGCCATGATGCCGATGGCCTGCCTTCCGGTGGAGATCGCGGGACGCAACCGTATCTGGCGCAAAATGGTGATCGACGGCATTCGCCAGGATCCGGAGTGGAAGGACGGCGAGTACACCAGCGAGCCTCGTGCGGGGTTGCAGATTGCCACCGACATGCTGCTGATTGCAGGCAGCGCGCCCCTGCCCATGCAGCGTGATGAGCCCACCCGCGATGCGGCTGACAAATATTACGAGAGCTATGTTGCGCGAGTGACAAAGACGCTCGACGCCAACGACGTTCTCTACCAGGTGAGCGCATCGCGCAACTACAATCCTGCGCCTTCGCTGGAGAAGATCACGGTTCCGGTGATGTGGGTGAACTCCGGCGATGACTTCATCAACCCGCAGGAGTTGGGCATTGCCCAGCGGGAAAGCAAGCGGCTGAAGCACGCGCACTTCATCCTGATCCCTGCCTCGGAGCAGACGCACGGGCACGGCAGTCACACGTGGGCAGTGCTGTGGCAGCAGTACCTGAAGGAATTGCTGGAGGAATCGAAGCACTGAGCGAGCTAACGCCCAGCGGCCTTGCGCTCGGCGCGCGCAGCGATCTCGCGCAGCATGCCGCCGAAGATCCAGCGATGCACGGGATAGAGCGCGTACCAGTAGAGAAGGCCCGCCAGTCCGGCAGGATCGAAGATTGCGGTCTGACGAATCATGGAGCCGCGGTTGGTGGGTTCCACTTCAAACTGAAGCCATGCGCGGCCCGGGATTTTCATCTCAGCGGCAAGGCGCAGCAGGTGATCCGGCTCAATGGACTCCACCCGCCAAAAGTCCAGGGCGTCGCCCGCGATAAGCGTTTCAGCATTGCGTCGGCCTCGGCGCAGTCCGACGCCCCCGGCCAGCAGATCAAGCGTGCCGCGAACCCACCACAGAAAATTGGCGAAGTACCAGCCGTTCGCTCCGCCGATTCGTCGGATTGGCGCGAAGGCCGCGCTTGGAGGAGCCGAGACTTCGATGGTGCGGGAATCGACCAGCCTTGTACCAAACTGCACGCCGCCCCACGCGGCAGCTTGTCCGCCTGAGGAGAGCGCGTCAGACCAGCGGGTGCAAGCGAACTCCTGATCCTCGTGACGAAGCGCGCGCGCGATAGATTCACGCAGGCTTCTTGGCTTGATCGGAAAGATTGTCAGGGCCGAGGCATCGCGCACCGGCGTTGGGTTGCGCATGCTATCCACCAGCTTGCGGCCAACCCGCGCATAGATGGGAGTGACCAGGCCGAGCCACAAACTTGAGAGGCGGGGAGTCAGAAAAGGTACGGGAATCATCAGGCGATGCAGGCCGCACTGGCGCGCGTACTCCTGCATGATTTCGCCGTAGCTCACCTGGTCCGTGCCGCCGATTTCGATGACCTGACTTTGCTCCAACGGCAGGTCGAGCGCGGCCATCATGTAGGCGATCACATCTTCCACGGCGATGGGTTGAGCTTTCACGGCGACCCAGCGGGGACAGATCATCACCGGCAAACGCTGCACCAGCGCGCGGATCATTTCGAAGGAAAGACTGCCGGAGCCGATCACGATGGAGGCGCGAAACTCGATGGTCGGGATGCCGGAACTGCGCAGAATATCGGCCACCTCGTGACGGCTGCGCAGATGCGCGGAGAGCCCCTGCTCCTGGTCACCGAGGCCGCCAAGGTAAATGATGCGGCGGATTCCTGCTTTACGTGCGGCGTCGGCAAAGTTTTGCGCGGCTTGGCGGTCCTGTTCTTCGAACTGACCGGCAGAGCCCATCGAGTGAACGAGGTAGTATGCGGTATCCACTCCGGTCATTGCGGGTGTGAGCGAATCGCGGTCCAGGCAATCTGCTTGTATAACCTCAGTTGTGGGAGCCACTCGCGGCCGCAGAAATCCCGGGCGGCGAGCCACGCAGCGCACCGCGCGGTGTGCCTGCTCAAGGGCTTTCAATAGGCGTCCGCCAATGTAGCCTGAGGCTCCGGTAAGCAGCACGAGCGAGAGGTGATTCTGTTCCATCGGAGCCAGCGAGGACTGCCCTGCAACGTCAATTTGGCCCATGAATACCTCTGCTTTTAGATGATGCGCGGCCGTGTGCGGATTGCAAAGCTAATTCCAGAGACCCTCACCGATGCAACTGCGGCGGGGCTCGCGTGAGACAATCTATAGATATGATGTTTCCTGACCTTCATCCCAGCTTGCAGCGTGCGCTTACCAAACGAAACTACACTGAGCCTACCCCGGTCCAACTTGCCGTACTGAATCCGGAGGCGGCAGAGCGCGATCTGCTGGTGTCGGCTCCTACGGGCTCCGGCAAAACCGTGGCTTACGGCATCTCGTTGGCGAAGACGCTGCTCGGCGATGCTGAAAGATTTGAGCGCGCGCAACACCCGCTGGCGCTCATCATTGCGCCTACGCGCGAACTGGCGCAGCAGGTGCAGCGCGAGTTGGAGTGGCTGTTTGCCGATGCGGGCGCGCGCGTAGTCTCGTGCGTGGGCGGCATGGACATTCGCCGCGAGCAGCGTTTGCTCTCACAGGGCGCGCACATCGTGGTCGGCACACCCGGACGCTTGGCGGATCACCTCGATCAGCGCCATTTGTATCTTTCGGCGGTGCGCGCGGTGGTGCTTGATGAAGCCGATGAGATGCTCGACCTCGGCTTCCGCGACGAGCTGGAAATCCTGATGAACGCCACGTCTCCGGAACGGCGCACGCTGCTGTTCTCAGCCACGCTGCCCAAGCCGATTCTGACGCTGGCGCGGCGCTACCAGAAAAACGCTCTGCGAATTGCGCTCTCCTCGGAGACCGAGCAGCACGCGGATATTGAATACAAAGTGTTTTCCATTCGCCCCCGCGACGGAGAACATGCGGTGGTGAACTCGCTGCGATATTTCGATGTAAACGGCGCGCTGGTGTTCTGTCACACGCGCGAAGCGGTAAGGCATTTGCACGCCAACCTGCAGGAGCGCGGCTTCTCAGCCGTGGCGCTTTCCGGCGAACTCAAGCAGCATGAGCGCAACAGCGCGCTACAGGCCTTGCGTGACGGTCGCGCCCGCGTCTGTGTTGCGACTGATGTAGCTGCTCGCGGATTGGATATGCCCGACGTGGGCCTGGTGATTCACGCCGACTTGCCGGAGAACCGGCAAACGCTGCTGCATCGCAGTGGCCGCACGGGCCGCGCGGGACGCAAAGGGCTGTCGCTGATATTGGCGCCTTCTTCGCAGCGCGGTACCGTCGAACGCCTGCTGGCGTCGGCGAAGATTCACGCAACGTGGTCGGCTGCGCCTACGGCGGAGGCCATTCGCGCGAAGGATGAAGAAAAGCTGGTGCGTGAAATTGTGGTGATGGCAGAGGCTCCGGCGGAAGAAGATTTGGCCGTCGGACGGTTGCTGCTTGCCGAGCGCAGCGCAGAGAACATTGCTGCCGTGCTGGTAAGGTTGCAGCGCGAACACCTTCCCGCGCCGGAAGTGCTGGATGATCCCGGCTCGATGCGCAACGAAACCTGGCAGAGTAAGAAAGGTCCCGCAGCAAAGGGACCGTTCAAGAAGAAGACCTGGGGAAAGAAGAAGGAATACCCTAGGAAGTCTGATTTCAAAGCGCGTCCGAAAACCAAACGGTTCTAAGCAGTCGCAGTGTGCTGCCCATATTCGCCCAAAACAGGAGCGGATGTGGGCAGCTTTTTATTGCGGCGTGCTCTTGAAGAACTCCAGAATTGCCTCGGCCTGTTTGGTGGTGACCACCGAGGTTAGCGCGGCGTAGTCGGCCTGCTGCACGGCGTAGAGCGAGCCGAAGTGTTGCAACAATCTTCGCGTGGTCATCTCACCGATGCCGGGGACTTCGCGCAGTTCGGTGGCGCGGTCGCGCATCTGGCGGCGCTTGCGGTGGAAGGTGATGGCGAAACGGTGCGCTTCATCGCGAATCTGCTGGATCATCAGCAGCACGGGCGAGTGGCGATCCAGCACAATCGGTTCATCCTCCTGGCCTAACAGGTAGAGAATCTCCTCGCGCTTGGCGATGGAAGCCACCGGCTGCGAACCCAGGCCAAGTTCCTCCAACGCGCGGGCCGCGGCGTGCAACTGTCCGAGGCCGCCATCAATCAGCACCAGGGATGGCATGGGCTTCTGTTCTTCCTGCAGGCGCTTGTAGCGGCGTGTCACCACCTCGTACATGGACTTGAAATCGTCAATGCCTTCCACGGTGCGGATGATGAACTTGCGATAGTCCGCGTTCTTCATCTTGCCCTCTTCCCACACCACCATGGAGGCTACGGTCTCTGTGCCCTGAATGTGCGAGATGTCAAAGCACTCGACGCGCGTGGGCAGCTCAGGCAGCGAGAACACGTCTTGCAGCACGCTCTTCAGCACGTCAGTCCGTGGCTTCATCACGCGGAAGCGTTGCTCATACGATTGCTTGGCGTTGTTGCCCACCAGGTCGATGAGCGAGCGCTTGTCGCCGCGCTGCGGCACATCAATGTGGACGCGGCTGCCGCGCTTTTCGCTGAGCAACTCTTCGAGCGCTTCGCGGTCGTCGAACTCCACGGGGATGTAGATGGTGCGCGGAATGTAGGGCACGTCGAGATAAAGCTGCTTGAGCAGGGTGCTGAAGAACTCGCCTACCTCAAAGCCTGCGGCCGATTCCAACTCGCCAAGATCCTCCCAGAAGAACTCGCGACGGTCGAGCACCTTGCCGCCGCGCATGTGGAAGAGGTTCACGGCCATCAGATGATTTTCAAAGTGGTAGCTGAGTACGTCGCAATCATCGCCCTCGGCGTGGTCCATGCGCTGCTTCTCGCCAAGCTGTTCGACGGTTGTGACCAGGTCGCGATACTTGGCCGCCAGCTCGAACTGCATGGCTTCGGCGGCGCGCTCCATGCGCTCGCGCAAGGAGTGTGAGAGCTCGCCGGGCTTGCCCTCCAGCAGCAGACGCACGTCGCGCACTGCCTCGGAGTAAATCTCCGGAGTGGTCAAGTCCTTCACGCACGGACCGAGGCAACGCTTGATGTGGAACTGCAGGCACGGGCGCGGATGATCACGCGTGAGATCAATCTTGCAGGAAGGAATCTTGAAGCTGCGGTGGATGAGATCGACGACACGATAGGCGAGGCTGGCAGGGAAGTACGGACCGAAGTAGCTTGCGCCGTCCTTACGCAGGTTGCGCGTCACGTAGACGCGCGGAAAGCGCTCAGCCGTCAGCTTGATGTATGGATACGTTTTGCTGTCGCGCAGCAGAATGTTGTAGCGCGGCTGCTTGTCTTTGATCAGGTTGTTTTCGAGCGCCAGGGCCTCCCGCTCGTTGCCCACCATGATGTACTCAATGTCCACGGCTTCGCGGAGCAGGCTTCCGGTCTTGGCGTTTTCGCTGGCGCCCTCCACAAAGTAGGAGCGCACGCGGGCGCGCAGGTTCTTGGCCTTGCCAACGTAGATGACCTCGCCTTCAGCGTTCTTGTAGAGGTACACCCCCGGGTTGGTGGGAATGGTCTTGATCTTCTGATGTAGATCCATGGCTTGGCCCGCTTAGACCGGAATCGCGGAAGGTGTATCCGGCAGAGCAGCCGGACGTTCTTACCCGGCGTTGATAATGACGGACACACCATCCTGAAATTGCTCTAGTAGTGTACGACGATGATAGGGGAGAGCTGTTCGGGCGCGCCTCGGAGTCAGGTAAGCAGCAACACTGCTGCTTCGATCGGTATGCAAAATATACCTACACGGGAAGCTTTCACCGCATCGAAACGATTGAATGTGTTTGCAACTATATGAAAGTAAAGTGAATTCCGCTTGGCATCATGCGTGCTCTTTATCTCATCGACTGTAGCAGGGCACTGCCCTGGTTGAGATTGCACCAGCGATCCGGCCCCAAGGAGCTTCGAAAATGAAACGCTATCTACTCCCGGTATTTGTTGTAGGCGCCATGGTCCTGACCGTAGGCTGCGCCACCAAGAATTACGTCAAGAAACAGGACGCGCCCATTATTAACAAGGTTGATGAATTGGATGATCGCACGGCCCAGACGACTCGCGGCATTCACGAGACCGACGCGCGCGCCCAGCAGGGCATTCAGGGAGTTGAGGCGAAGGCCTCCAGTGCCGATCAGAAAGCGCTTGCCGCCCGCCAGCAGGCAGACCAGGCCCAGCAACTCGCCTCCAATGCCAACAACGGCGTCGATACCCTGACCAACCGTGTGGTCAACTTGGACAACTTCCATCCCGTTACTGAAGCCGCCGTACATTTCGGCTTCAACAAAGCCGATCTGACCAAGAAGGACAAAGAGCAACTCGACGAGATCGGCCAGCAGATTTCGAACGTCAAGGGCTACATTGTGCAGATCGAGGGACGTACCGACTCGGTGGGCAATAAAGATTACAACTACGAACTGAGCCAGCGCCGCGCCGCGGCTGTGACCCAGTATCTGGCGTCGCGCTTTAGCGTGCCCGCGCACAAGATCTTCATCATCGGCCTGGGCAAAGACGCTCCGGTCGAAGAAAACAAGACCTCGCGCGGACGCGCTGAAAATCGCCGGGTCGATGTTCGCCTGATGACCAACAACGCCGATGCCCAGAACGCAGGCAGCCAGCCTCCTGCGCAACAGCAGCAGCCGCCTGCCGCGGCGAGCGAACAGCGTTAGAACTTGCATAAGCAGCTTCGCAGCCGGGCATTGGTAGCGCATGCCGACCTGGTGGCGAAGTTGGCAGTACAAAGGCCGCTCATCCCCCGAGCGGCCTTTTGTTGCGTCTATGGTTGTGTCGAAGTCGGGTTCGCGGCAACGGATGCCGCTCCGGCCGCTGGCGCTGGTTATCCCCCGCCCACAAAGTGAACAATTTCCAGCTTGTCGCCATTTGTCAGCGGCGTGGAAGGCCATGCGGGGCGAGGCACAATCTCGCGATTCAGCTCTACGGCCACGCGATCACCCTTCATGCCAAGCTCTTCAATCAATGCCTCCAGGGTGGCTGAGGCAAACGTACGCTCTTCTCCATTGATGACCAGTTGCATAAGGACAAAATAGCAGAACGCACGCCCGGCCACGCACAGATGTTTGTAGCCTAGGCGATACTGCGGGCTTGACATCCAGAAAAGCTGCCTTATTATGGGTGCAACATTTTCGTGAAATGTTGTTTCAAACATATTGTTTGAGATTGTTCCTTAGCAACCGGTTCTCGAGTGGGTGGTTAGGTGGAGGCGATGGTTTCAAGCTTCACATCCAGCCAGGTTTCAGAACGAACAGGCCTCACGCCACGGCAGCTGCAGTGGTGGGATGAGCAGGGAATCGTGGTGCCCGCCCGCAAAGGCCACCGTCGCATTTACTCCGCAAAAGACCTTGCCGAACTAGCTGTGCTCTGCGACCTCCGCCGCAGGGGCTTCAGTCTGCAGCGCATTCGTCGCATGTTGGCCCTGCTCCGTCGCGACTTCGGGCATCGCCTGGCCGATCTGGCCACTAAAGGCAGTGACCTGCACCTGCTCACTGATGGCGAAAGCATTTTTCTCTGCGACTCCGAACACGGCGTCGTGGATCTGCTGCGCAACGCTCAACAACCCTTGCTTGCCCTCTGCCTGGGGCCGGTGCTGGAGCATGTAGCCGCTCCGCACGGGCTGACGGCGAAGGTGCAGGCTCCGAAAAAACGTTCTCAACCTGTGCGGACGGCTCGCGCTGCCCGCGCCTCGGCCCGGACCTAACAGGCAGTCTTCCATAGACTGTGGAGGTGACACATGATCGTCGAGATCAACTATCTCCCCCAGTGGATACCCGAACAGATGAGCCCCGGAACGGTGTTTGTCCTGGATAACGCTGGCGAAAGCGGCGATAAGGAGGATCCTTTCTGGGCGGTGCTCGCCTGCCCATCCTGTGCCACCCTGGGCCTGATTACACGCAACCAGATGGCCGGAATCGTGCCCATCATCTGCGGTTCGGAGACCTGTTCCGCGCAATTCCACATTCACGGAGACGATATCGTTCCACGCCTTGCAAGCTGACAACATAGAGGAGCTCAATCGCACGTTACCTTCGGTCCTATGCCGGAGCAGCGACCTGCGGCACAATGGAGAGCATGAGCGATTCCACTCTGCCGCATGGCGAACTGCCGCCCATCCCTGATGGCTGCGGCATTCTGCCCGTGGCAGAGAATCGCATTGCGCGCGGCCCGCATCCCCAATTGCTCGACCTCGTTCCCGAACAGTTTGCCGCTTCGCAGGCCACTCTAGATAGCACCCCGGCTCCAGTTCTGGACGACGCACTGGAGCAGACATATCGCCGCGTGCTGGCCCGGGCCTTCGCCATCGCCTCCTGCGCCCTGCTGTTTGCCGCCGTGCTGGCGCTTTCCCTGAAGGATAGCCCGCTGCTCCAGCAGGGTCCGCTGGAGATCCTGTTCGCCAACCGGGTACTGATCCGCATCGTGCTTCTTGCCCAGGTTGGGATCGCCGCCATCTGCAGCAAGTACGTGGAAAAGCTCGCCATCCTTCCAGCGGCGGTGCTGTTGTTTGCCTATGCCGCCTTCACCGCCCTGGAGTTTTCGCTGCTCGTCTCGCCGGTGACGCTGGCCATAGTCTTTCTCTGCGCAGGATTGCTCTACGCCGCCACCGCCGCTTGGGGATACGCGCGCCACGCCGACCTTGCACGGCCCATCATGGCGGTTGTCATGATGGTGGCGGGATTCGCAATCGTGGGTGCCGTCAACTCGCTGCTGCACAGCTCGAACTTCGTCTGGGCTCTCTGCTCGGTGGCGATTGTGGTCTTTGCCGCCCTGGGTGGCTACTACGCCCAGCAGATTCGGGATTTCTATCAGGATTTCGACGATGACAACGCCCAGGGCTGGAAGGCCAGCGTGCTGGGAGCCTTGCTGCTGCTGATCAACTCGGCGAACGTGTACCTGCTGATTGCTTCGTTCCTGCCCAGCAAAGATGACGAGCGCAGTAGCTCTGACGACTTGTAAGCAGGTATCCCGGATTCCCCGGTTCGCCCATCGCGAGCCCGCTCCCGCAAAATCCTATCCAGCAGCTCACTTTTTGTGGAACTAACCCGCCCGTTGTCGGTAATACTGTCAGGACTACAGGTTGTCCGTAATGCCGTGAGCTCGATGCCGTTGACCGACACCCTTTCGGAGCCCGAACTTCTCCGTCTTGCCGTCTCCGGCGACGAAGATGCCTTTGCTGCGCTCTACGAACGGTTGAAGTCAAACGTATATCGCTTCGCCTTGCATATGACCGGATCGGCTTCACTCGCCGAGGACGTTACCCAGGATTCCTTCATCACGCTGGTGGAGGAGGGTGACAAGTTCGATGAATCCAAGGGGCAGGTGCTTTCTTTCCTGCTCGGCATCGCCCGCAACTTTGTCCGCCGCGCCTATCGGTCCGCGGCCCGCGTTGCGCCGCTGGTCACGGAGAACGAGCAGGGGGAAGAGGTGGAACTTGCGCTGGAGAGCACTCATGACACGGTTGCCGAGGTTCTGCGCGGTGAAACCGTCGATCTTGTCCGCGAAGCCGTCCAGTCCCTGCCCGTGCATTACCGCGAAGTCGTGGTGCTCTGCGATCTCTGCGAAATTACCTACGCCGAGGCCAGCGCACAGCTCAACTGCAACATTGGAACCGTTCGGTCGCGGCTTAATCGCGCGCACACTTTGCTCGCGAAAAAATTGGAAACACGTACCCAGCCTTCCGGCAAACAGGCTGGAGGAATCATCCAAGGATGTTTGTTATGAGATGTAACGAATTTGACACTCACATTGACGAGATGCTCTCAGGCATCCTTCATCCGGAAGCGAGCCAGCACATGCGCCAGTGTGAACGCTGCGCCTCGTACTTCCGGGCGCGTGCCACCGTGCAGAATGGTCTTCGTAAACTGGCAACGGTTTCCGCCGGCGGGCCTTCACGGGCCACCGACCGCGCAGTCATGGAGTCCTATCGCCGCTTTCAACAGCGTCGGGCCGCGCAGGACGCGGGTGAGATCTCTGCTACCGTGGTCGAACCAGCGCATCTGTTGAGTTTTCCGGGCCGTACTCTGGCTCCAGTGTGGGCCACGCGCACCTGGTGGACAGGCGCTGCGGCGGCTGCCATGGTATTCGCTGTTCTCGGCTCCACGGTTCATCTGTGGCATGGCACTCCAACGGTGAACGCTCCCGTTGCGGTGGTGGCTCCCGCCGCGCAACAGCCCGCCGCAAAGCCAACCCAAACACAACCCACTTTCTCCGCAAAAGCAGCCGCCAGCTCGGCTCTGCGCCGGATCACACCGCGTGCTGCACAGCCTTTGCAGTCCGCCGCGCCTGTGGAGACCGCTTCCGCTGTGTCCTCGCCTGAGCCTGTATTGGCCGCGAAAGCCCCGGTCCGGCGTCCTGTAGTTTTTGGCGGAGGCCCCAGTGCGGAGTCCGCCCCGGTCACCGAGGTTGCGCCGAACGCCGGGTCGGTCATTCGCCTGGCCAGCACCGGAAGTACAAGCAATGTGGCCGAGTCGGCCAGTTCGACCTGGCCCGGATACTCGAATCTGATGTACTGCGATCCCGTGGTCTGCTCTGGGCCCATGCAGGTAGTGCATATCAAAGTTCCGGTAGGGCAGGTAAAGCCCAACCTCGGCCAGACCGAGCGGAACTCGTTTGTGAATGCTGAAGTCGTGGTAGGACCAGACGGCGTTGCCCGCGCCATCCGGGTGGCAAACTAGGGCATGAACCACTGCTTGATTCGGTCGCTGAGCGAATGTTGTGGCCTGTGTGAATGTTTCAGGAGTTTCGCGAAATGAGCCTTCGTTTTTTCAGCGCTGCTTCGCTTTTGTCTTGCCTGCTGGCCGCGCCTTGCGCGTTGGCGCAAACGCCGCAGGCTTCCGGGGCGCCTGCGTCTGATGACAGTCTGCCGACCATTACGGTGCAGATTGCTCCGCCGCCCATCTCTATATCCTCTGCATTTCTGGGAGTCTCCAGCCCACTGGGTGCCCAGCCTGCCCAAGGCAAGCCGATGGCCGCCGAGTTCGTAACCGAGCATCACCAGAGCTTCACAGACGGAAATCAAATCTCGCGTGCCACCCGCTCTTCGATTTATCGTGATGCCCAGGGCCGCATTCGCCGCGAGTCTCAGCTATCCGTGCCCGGACTGCCCGCTGGCGTAGTCGCCTCCACGTTCATCACCATCGTCGATCACCATGTGGGATTTGGCTATGTGCTCGATCCGCAGGAGATGGTCGCGCATCGCTACGAACTGAACGGCCCCGCACCCTCCTACATCGCGCGCCTCAGCGCCCAGGGAAGCGGCAGCGCTCTGTTCTCGTCTCAAACCGTCAACAGTCCAGCGGCCGGTGGCGGTGCTCCGGCTCCTGCAGCCAGCAGTGAGTCGCATTGGCGGCTGCACGGATTTGCGCGGCGCATGAAGCAGTCCAATGACGCTCCCGCATTGCCTTCTGGAGCCACGGGCAGCAGCGCCGCCAACCACGCCAACTCAGGCTTTCTGCCCGAGGATTCGAGCATTGCCAACGCTCCTACCATGCGCATTGACCAGCCATTCCTCGCCGCCCCGAATCCTGTCCGCACTGAAAATCTCGGCGAGCAGACAATTCTTGGCTTCCGCACCACGGGCACTCGGGTCATCACCACGCTGCCCGCCGGACAGATTGGCAACGACCGTCCCATCGATATTGTGAGTGAGCAGTGGTTCTCCCCTGATCTGGAACTCGTCATGCGCAGCCTGCATCGCGATCCCTGGGCCGGTGAGTTCACTACTACGGTCACCAGAATCAGCCGCGGCGATCAGTCCGCCACGCTCTTCGAGGTACCTGCGAGCTACAAGGTGATTGACGCTGCGGAAGAGCGCGAACACCACGTGCTTGACGGACATGGCATGCACGCCCCCGGTCCTGCGCCCTGGTAATTGCCGCGGAATGCGATTTTTCCTAAACGGAGCACATGATGCGAAGACCGTCCATCCTCCTGTTTCTTGCTCTCTGCTGTTCGCTGACGCTCGCACAAGCCCAACACAGTGACACTTTCGCGCAACGGCTTGACGCCGCGGCGATTGCCCGAGCGAAGGTCCACGTCCGCTACGTTTCTGATTATGTGAGGCTGAGCTATCCGGGCGGTGATGTGCCTGCGGACACCGGAGTTTGCACGGACGAGATCATTCGAATCTATCGCGCTGTGGGAGTCGATCTCCAAAAGGAGGTCCACGAGGACATGGCGCGGCACCTTGCCGAGTACCCGCTACATGGCCGAACTGCGGATGCAAACATTGACCATCGGCGGGTGCCAAATCTGGGGAAGTTCTTCGAGCGTAATGGCGCGGCGCTAAAGATTACACGCGCCGCTGGCGATTATCAGCCGGGAGACGTTGTGACCTGGGACCTCGACGGCAAGCACACTCACGTTGGAATGGTCGTGAGCCGGACGAATCTGTGGGGACGCCACGAAGTCCTGCACAACATCGGAGAGGGTCCAAAGATTGAAGATGTGCTCTTCGACTGGAAGATCACGGGACACTACCGCTATTACGGTCCGCGCAGCTAGCCGGCGATGCTGGCAAAAACGACCCAATCTGCTCCGCCTCTCGTGGAACAGACTGGGTCATGAACGCCGCGACTATGTTTCAGACTGAGCCTCTTAGAGGGCTCAGATTATGTTTGAAGCAACCCTCAGTTTCTATCAGGAGTGATCTTTGCCTGAATACAATCCTTGAAGTGCTCTTCTAAAGCTTCTTCATCTTGAAGCTCTTCAACTACTTCGTGCGCCCACTTCTCCTCCGCCTCTTCGATTTCGTGTTCTTCAATGGCTGTCATATATGAGTCCCCTCGACGATCTCGTATCAGAATGAATTACATAAAAGAGAAAAGCTCAAGCGAGTAGGCTTATATCCCAGAGGGTATGTGAAGTCAACGTAAAACGATGAAAAGATTGAGGTTACATATCAGCATGTCAGACATTCTGAATAGCGGACTAACCGGAATTGCGGAAGGTGTTTCCCCGGAAAGCAGCCGGATGCCCTTTCCGGTGGTGATGGTCAGGAACACATCAGCGCTGGAATCGTCCTATCGGGATCCCTGCAGTTTTCTCAACCGTTGCCCGGTCAGCACCACGTAGTGCATCGCTGAAGCCAGGGTGAATGCGAAGACCCCGTAGAGCAGCACTTGCTTGGTCATCCACACCCACTCGTACTTGTAAACCTTGGCCAGCAGGGCAAAGAAAACGGCTGCAATCTGGCACGCGGTATTGATCTTGCCGAAAATTCCCGGGCGAAAATCCCGCAGCCCCACGACGTAGAGCAGCGCCGAGATAATCAGAATGGAAAGGTCGCGGGTAAACACCATCACCGTGTAACGCCAGGCGATCATCTGGTTGAATGACATAACCAGAAACAGAGAACTGAGAAGCAGTTTGTCGGCAATCGGATCCAGGTACTCGCCCAGCTTTGTCTTCTGGTGCAGCAAACGGGCGGCCAGTCCGTCCAGCCCATCGCTCAGCCCGGCAATCACCACCAGGATGAGGGCCGTGTGGTAACGCCTTTCCACAATGGCAATGTTGATGAAGGGGATGAAGAACAGGCGCATCAGCGTCAACTGATTGGGCGCGGTCCAGAACTCGTTTTTCACTGCGGTTCCTCCGCGCTGCTGTTCCGGTCAAAGACCTCGGCTACCGTGCGTCCTGCCTTGATTGCGAAGTCTGCGGAAATCGAAGGCAGCTCGCCCAGCGCTTCATCCAGTTCCATGCGCTCCACGCGGTGCATGGGGAAGAACAGTGTGGAGGCCGCCGCGGGTTCGCCTGCACGGACCTGCCGTGCGAGGTCCTCGAGGGATTCCAGGGGCACGCCGCGCAACTCCACGCCTGACGAGGCAAACTGCAGCAGCACGCCGAAGAACTTCTGCCGCGGCGAATGCAGCGTCAACAGCACCGTGGAACCCTGCTCAAATCCCTTGCCACTCATATCAATTGATTCTGCCGTGTAAGCTCCCTACTTACAAGTGCGCATGGCGGCAACCCCGGCTCGTGGCGAAAGAAACCTGATAAAGTTGAAAGCAGTATCATGCCCTCAGATAACACTCCCAGACGGCTGCACGTCGTCATCGCGTTTGCATTGGTATACGTCCTCTGGGGCTCCACCTACCTTGCCATCCGGATTTCGGTTGACCACCTGACCCCGTTGCTGATGGGCGGCATGCGCTTTACTGCCGCCGGACTGCTGATGCTGGGCTATCGCGCCGCTCGCGGACACCGTATCGCCGTAAGCCGCCGTGACCTCATACGCCTCGCCGTCATCGGCGTGCTACTGCTGGTCACCTCCAACGTCGTGCTCGGTTGGGCGGAAACTTATATCCCCTCGGGACTGGCCGCCCTGTTCATCGCCGTAACCCCGCTCTGGTTCCTCATCCTGGAGCGCATGAGCCACGGCACAGACCGACTCTCCCGTCGTGGACTCACCGGAATTGCTCTCGGCATTATTGGTGTCGCCATCCTCATCTGGCCGGATCTTTCCGGACACGCCAAGCTCGCCGCCGGACAGCTCTTCGGCTCCGTGCTTGTGCTGCTATCCAGCATCAGTTGGGCTTGCGGATCCATCCTCACCCGGCGCTGGCACATGACGGTGGACCCATACACGGCCAGCGGCTGGCAAATGCTCTTTGCCGGACTCATCAACGGCTCGTTGGCGCTCGCCATTGGAGACCCGCACCGCGCCACCTGGGCCGCCAGCTCGCTCTGGGCCATCGTCTACCTGATCTTTGCTGGATCGCTCATCGGCTTTACCGCCTACGTCTGGCTGCTGAAGAACGTGCCTATCGCCAAGGTGGCCACCTATGCCTACGTCAATCCCATTGTGGCGCTGCTCATCGGCTGCACCCTGCACGGCGAAAAGATGGATGGCTACATGGTGGCAGGCTCCGTGGTGGTGATCTTCTCTGTCGTGCTGGTTACGGGAGCCAAAGTGCGGCACCTGGCCGTGGAAGAAGAAGCGCTGGAGCTGGAGCCGGTCGAGCCCAGCGGAGACTAGCAAGGCGCGTAGCAACCACCCAGGCAGCTCCGCAACTCTAACTCCGTCATGCTCGGAAACCGCACCAGCGAACAGTGGATTGCCCAGTACTCCAGCAGCCACCAGCATCCGGTGAATCGCCTCTGCCACACCTTCGGCATTCCTCTGATTCTCCTCTCGCTCTTTACCCTGCTTGTGACGCCGCTCTACCATCGCGCATGGCAGGTGGCGGCCATTCTCTTTGCAGTGGGATGGGCGCTCCAGTTCATTGGCCACGCCTTTGAAGGCAAGCCTCCCGAGTTCTTCCACGACTGGCGTTTTCTGTTCGTCGGAGTGCGCTGGTGGTGGGCGAAGATGCAGGGACGCGCGTAAGTCAAACGACATCGGTCGTCGGGAGGTCTAGTATTTTCGGCTGCTCGATGCGTACCCGCCCAGCGGAGTCGCGATACACCGCAATTTCATTTCTGCCTTTGTGCCAACTGCCATCGGCCAAGGTTACCTGCCGCTCCGTACTGGCACGCAGTGAGAACGGAGCGCCTTTTACACGCGCCAGGAGCCCAGTGTCGAACCCAATCATGGGAACATGCAGAGGCGTGTGCGGAGCTACAACTGTGCCGTTGTTGCTGGAGGTTTGAGAGGTTTGTGCGAACAAAGCTGAACTCAGACCTGTTCCGGAGCAGTGAACCATCGTAAGTGCCGTGCGGAAGAATTCTGCTCCCGCTTACCATCCCATCTGGTGCATGCGCCGAAGAATGACTTCGCTGTAGTTATTCATGCGCTCAGGATGCCGCTTCAGCGGCGCTGGCAAAATTGCGGCGAGCCGTGCCGATTGTTGACGGCCAATATTTCGGGCCGCGGTTTTGTCGTAGTAACGGCACGCTGACTCCGCACCATAAACGCCCGGACCCCACTCCACCACGTTCAGGTAAAGCTCCAGAATGCGCTGTTTGCCGAGAACAGTTTCGGCCACTGGCACCAGCGTGGCCTCCGCACCCTTGCGAAGGAAGGAGCGGCCCGTTCCGAAAAACAGGTTCTTTACGAGTTGCTGCGTGAGCGTGGAGCCTCCGCGCGTGCGTCCGCCTTCCATATCCTCTTGGGCAGCGAGTTCGATCGCGTGCCAATCGAATCCATGGTGCTGGTAGAAGCGCGTATCTTCCGCGGCGATCACAGCGTGCTGGAAGTCGGGCGAGATCTGGCTGAGCGGAACGAATTTGTAGCGCTCATGATAGGGCGTGTTGTGTATCAAGGCTTGCAAGCGGCGTTGCATGTGCACAGCGGTTGTCGGCGGGTCAATCCACCGGGCACCCACAAGCATCAGCACGGCAAGCGACCATAGCAGGAACGCACAAATAATTAGCCATCGAATAAAAGATCGGAGGGAGCCCTTCTGGCGCGGGGCACTGGTGCGTGTATTTGATCTTGTAGGCACACTTCAGAATACCAGCCCGGGCCAGCCTGCCGCTTGCCGCTGATCTTGCGCGCGAAGTTAGCGCACAGGTGCAAAGATAAAGGCGACCCGCAGGCCGCCTCTGTCTCATAAAGGTGCTCACAATCCATCCAAGAAATTAGACGTTCAGGCTAGGTATCTTAGCTTCCTTGCGCGGCAACATTCCCCATACGATCAGGTAAAGCCCGGCGATAGACATCGCCAGTGCCGTCACATTCATGGCCATGTCTTGAGTCTGATTCGATGCCTTCAACAGATTTGGAGCAGGATGAAAGTGATTGTTTGCATTTGTGAAGATCAACAATGCGCCGACAAGCATTCTTCCCCAGCGGAACCTCGGGACGGGCTTCTCCTGCGAGTCGCCGAAGCGGAATGCACGTAAGCCGATGTAGATGAAATATGCGGCCATGGCGCCAACCATGAGGTCCTTGAGTGCGCCCCAAAAACCGTCAAGCTGGCTAATCAACATCATTCTTATCAGAGCGATCCCCAACACGCATCCACCGATGACAGAAACTAAACCAAGCAACTGGAAGAAGCGGTATCTTGCCGTCATGTGTCGCCTCCAACCTCAGTTTTCAGAATTCACAAAGGGTAATGCTACTTCCTCTTCCACCTCACGCCGTCTTTCGTGTTCTCCAGCACAATGCCCTGTGCCAGCAGTTCATCGCGGACCGCGTCGCTGGTCTTGAAGTCTTTCGCTTTGCGTGCCTCGGAGTGTTTTGCCACCAGCTCTGCAACCTGCGCATCGCTCAGGGCCGCGCTCCGAGCCATCTCTAGGGCCGCTGGAGTGATCTTCTCATCCAGCCCCTCGGACTTTGCCCACTCTACAATCGCCTTCACGTGCGCGGCGTCGTGGTCGGCCAGCACGGCGAAGATTTCGTCGAACTTGGTGAGCGCGCCGAGGATCGCAGCGATGTCGTCTTTCTTCACCTTGCCATGATCGGCGGCGGCGTTTACGTCGCGCACCAGGTCGAAGATGGCGGCCAGTGCCTGCGCGGTATTCAAGTCGTCGTTGAGGCTGGCGCGCATTTCGCAAATGGACTTCTCAGCCATCGCGGCAATCTCCGGATTCGCGCCCTCGGGCCAGTGCTCGGTCTCCATGCGCAGCTTGAAGTTGCGCAACCTCTCCACGGAATTCGCCGCCTGCGTCAGTCCGTCGAAGGTAAAGTTCAGTTGCTTGCGGTAGGGAACCGAGGTCAGCAGCAGACGAATGGACGATGGCTTGTGTCCCATCAGCACCAGGTCGCGCAGGGTATAGAAGTTGCCCAGCGACTTGGACATCTTCTGCCCTTCCACCAGCAGGAAGCGCACATGCATCCAGTGCCGCGCAAAGGTCTTGCCCGTCAGCGACTCGCTTTGCGCAATCTCATTCTCATGGTGCGGGAACATCAAATCCTCGCCACCCGCGTGCAGATCGAAGGTCTCGCCCAGGTACTTCATCGCCATGGTGGAGCACTCAATGTGCCAGCCCGGACGCCCCGGCCCAATGTCCGTCTCCCAGCTTGCCTCGCCTTCTTTCGGAGCCTTCCACAGCGCGAAGTCGCGCGCGTCGTCCTTCTCGTACTCGTCAGCGTCCATGCGTCCGCCGCCATCGGTCATCATGCCCGCGAAGTCTTTCTTGCTCAGCTTGCCATAGGCGGGGAACTTGTCGATGCGGAAGTACCAGGAGCCATCTTCAGCCTTGTAGGCGACTTTCTTCTTCGCCAGCTTCTTGATGAAGTCTGCCATCTCAGGAATGTGTTCGGTGGCGCGGGAAATCTGTTCTGGCTGCTCAATGCCCAGCGAATCCATGTCTTCCAGAAAAGCCTGCTCGAATTTCTTGGTGTATTCGCCAATTGGCACGCCGCGCTGGTTGGCATTGCGGATGATCTTGTCATCCACGTCGGTGATGTTCATGACGTGCAGCAGTTGGAAGCCGCTCTGGCGCAGAAAGCGGCGCAGCACGTCCACGGCAACAAAGGTGCGGAAGTTGCCGATGTGTCCGTAGTCGTACACCGTGGGACCACAGGCGTAGAAGCGGACGGTGTTGTTCTCCGCGGGTGCAAATTCTTCAATTTTGCCGCTGAGTGAGTTAAACAGATTGAGCGCCATTGTCTTCCTTCACGGGGGATCAAACAGATCAGTGTATATGGATATGTGCTCTCTGATTCTAAGTGCCGCACGCCAAGGCCGCAACCAAGCGGCCGCCTCGCGCCCGCAGCCGGAGCGGCGTCCGTGCCGCGTACCCGCCTCGCGCCAGCGGCCGGAGCGGCGTCCGTTGCCGCGTACCCGCCTCGCGCCCGCAGCCGGAGCGGCGTCCGTTGCCGCGTACCCGCCTCGCGCCAGCGGCCGGAGCGGCGTCCGTTGCCGCGTACCCGCCTCGCGCCCGCAGCCGGAGCGGCGTCCGTTGCCGCGTACCCTGCTGCTGCGCTTGCTCTTGCGCCAGCCTAGGAAACCAGGTGGTAGTAGCCGTCCTGCCGGGTCACCTGCACCGGACAGCCAAAGAGCCGCCCCAGCCACTCGGCCGTCAGCAGCTCAGATTTCTGTCCGTCGCCAACAATTCGGCCCTCGCGCATAAAGATGACGCGTTCAATCTCCGGAACCACGTCCGGCAGATGATGCGTGATCAGCAGCAGGGCAATGCCGGAATTCGCCAGCTTGCTCATGGTGTGCCGCAACTCCACCTGCGCGAACACGTCAAGGCTGTTGCTCGGCTCGTCCAAAAGCAGCGCGCGAGGCTCATGCACCAGGGCGCGCGCAATCATCACCCGCCGCACCTCTCCTGATGACATTTCCGCGATGGGCCGCTCGGCCAGATGCGGAATCTCCAACCGCTCCAGCACCTCGGCACTCTTCTCGCGCATGGCCGCCGTCACCTCGTGGTACCGTCCCAGCCCTACACTGCTGAAGAATCCCGAGAGCACTGCCTCTTCGCCCGTGATGACGCGCCCATAGAACGGATCAACGTCATTGGTCACAATGCCCAGCATCGAGCGCAACTCGCGTACGTTCCACGTCTGCTGCCCAAACAGGCGCATCGAAGACGCAGCATCGAAAAGCGGATAGAGCTCGCGCGTAATGGTCTTAATCAGCGTCGATTTGCCCGAGCCGTTTGGCCCCATGATGGCGACATGCTCGCCATCTGCCACGCTCAGATTCAGCCCATGCAGCACTGTGCGCCCGCTGCGCACCACGGAGACGTTGCACAACTCTATCAACGGAGGAGTAAGGCTCATGAGGTCAGGGCAATCCCGGTTTCTTGATTCGCCGTAAAGCGTGGTGCTCAGGGCTGCTCCCATTGTAGTCAGCAGGATGGTCCGGGCCAATGATGGTTACCCGAAGGTTGGCGCGTTTTGCATACATAATGACGTGTTCTGCATATTGCGGAGCCCGGCGAGCATCTACAGTAAGTATTATGTCCAACGCAAAAGCCTATTCCGCTGCCAGTGCGAAATCGCCGCTAGCCCCCACCACGATCGTGCGGCGCGATCCAACCGAGCAAGACGTTCAGATGGAAATTCTCTTCTGCGGCATCTGCCACTCCGATCTTCACCAGGTCCGCAATGAGTGGAGCGGTGTGATGCCCACTGTTTATCCCTGCGTTCCGGGCCACGAGATTGTCGGACGCGTCACCAAGGTCGGCTCTGCCGTGACCAAGTTCAAGGTCGGCGACATCGGCGCCGTCGGCTGCATGGTGGATTCAGACCGCACCTGTCCCGAATGCAAGGCCGGCCTGGAACAGTTCTGCAAGAGTCCGACCTTCACCTACAACTTTCCTGACAAGCATCTGGGAGGCGTCACCTACGGTGGATACTCCGACAGCATCGTGGTTGACCAACACTTCGTGCTGCGCGTTCCCACCAACCTCAACCTCGCCGGAGCCGCTCCTCTGCTGTGTGCCGGAATCACCACCTATTCGCCCATGCGCCACTGGGGCGTGACCAAGGGAAAGAAAGTCGGCGTGGTAGGTCTGGGTGGACTGGGTCACATGGGCGTGAAGTTTGCTCACGCGCTCGGAGCCCACGTGGTTGTCTTCACCACGTCGCCCAGCAAGAAGGACGACGCACTTCGGCTCGGTGCCGATGAGGTTGCCATCTCCAAGAATGCGGATGAAGTAAAGAAGCACGCTGGCAGCTTCGACTTCATTCTTGACGCAGTTGCTGCCGACCACGACATCGCCATGTACATCAACCTGCTACGCCGCGATGGCAACATCACCCTCGTCGGCGCACCAGAAAATCCCCTGGCCGTCTCCGCCTTCGGACTCATCATGGGACGCCGCAGTCTCTCTGGCTCACCGATTGGCGGCATTGCTGAGACGCAGGAGATGCTCGATTTCTGCGGCACGCACAACATCACCTCCGATGTCGAAGTCATTCCGATCCAGAAGGTGAACGAAGCTTACGAGCGGCTGCTGAAGTCGGATGTGAAGTATCGCTTCTCCATCGACATGGCTTCCCTGAAGTCTGAGTAGACAATGAATAAGCACTTTCGTGTTTCCGGCCGCCTTGAGCAAAAGTTGGAAGAAGCGGGAGTCCGTGTCTCTGCCGTTCTCAGCAGAGCCGGGCTCCCGTACGACCTCTTCGCGCAACCGCGTGTGCTCCTCACCACCGAGGAATTGTTTGCCCTCTGGCGTGCGATGGGCGATGTAAGCAGCAATCAGGCTATCGGACTTCAACTCGGTACCGAGGCGAAGATGGAGCACTTCAGCCCCAGTGCGCTTGCCGCTCTCTCCACAGAAAGCTTTGGAGCCGCAGTGCACCAGATTGCACGCTACAAGCAACTCACCTGTCCGGAAGAGATCCTGCAGCAGAAGGACGATGAAGAGTGGAGCATTCAGTTTCGCTGGTTCCTTGCGGATGAAGTCGAACCCCGAGTCTTAGTCGACTGCTGTTTCGCGTGGATGCTCACCCTTGCGCGCCACGGCACCGGAACCCGCATCTCGCCCTTGCGTTTGGAGTTTACGCAAGACCGCCCGTACAGCAAGACCCTGGAGCGTCACTTCGGATGCCCCGTAGTCTGCGGCACGCCGCGCAACGCAATTGTCTTTGCCTCCGCCGACGCCGAGCGCCCATTCATCACCCGCAATGCCGAACTGCTCGCCGTGCTCGCCCCGCAGCTTGACGTGGAGTTGAAGCGGCAAAGCGGAGAAGAAGATTTTCCCGAGACCGTTCGCCGCGAGATTCAGCAGAAGCTCTCCGGCTGCCGCCCCACCATCCAGGAGATCGCTCGCGCCTTGCACATCAGTTCGCGCACTCTGCAGCGGCGATTGCAGGATGCAGGCTCCAGCTTTCAGCACGCTCTGGAAGAAGCTCGCCACGGCCTCGCTCGACACTATCTCAACAACTCGGTCCTTGAGCTGAATGAAGCTGCATACCTCCTGGGCTACAACGACGCAAATTCGTTTGTTCGTGCTTTCCGCACCTGGGAAGGAATTCCGCCCGCTCGCTGGCGCGAACAGCAGCGTGCCAAGGCAGCATCGTAACGCGGCACAACAAATCATCAGGTGAGAGAGTAAAACATGGAAATCAAAAGAGCTGGCTCGCAGCCTTCCGTCAAAGGACCGTCAGATTGGTTCACTGGCACCGTACGCATTGATCCGCTATTTCAGGCGCCCGATCCGGCGCTCGTCCAGGGTGCCACTGTAACCTTTGAGCCCGGCGCGCGCACCGCATGGCACACCCATCCCCTCGGGCAGACCCTAATCGTCACCGCCGGATGCGGCTGGGCTCAGCGCGAAGGCGGCCCCATCGAGGAACTCCATCCCGGCGATGTGGTCTGGATCCCGCCCAACGAGAAGCACTGGCACGGAGCCACGCCAACCACGGCCATGACCCACATCGCAATTCAGGAACAGCAAAACGGAAAGGTCGTCGACTGGATGGAACACGTCACCGACAAACAGTACCAGCGCTGATTGGTGGCAAGGCACGCCGCCACGGTCATCTAGGAGCAATCTCGACCGTTTTCGCACAGTCCAAAAAGCCTCGTCAAGATTTGTGCTTGACGAGGCCTTGCTTTTTATCAAGTGCACTCGAAGTTCGTGCGCGGAGTAGAGTCACGTGCTCAACGTCGGGAGGCCGCGTCTAGTCGCTTAAGGCTAGCGCTAAGAGGATACCCGGCACCCACCCGCATATAGTGGCGATTGTAACCAGCAGGATTGTACCGCACCCCTTATTGTTCACCGCAAACGGTGGAAGAAATATGCACAATAGGACACGCCCGAGTCTCATTTCATCCTTTCCCAATCGGCTATGAATCCGGTTCAACCGCAACTTAAGCAATTCACCGAACAATCCTGACCACCCAACTGTCAGAGTCCCTGTCCATCATTTAGTCTCAAAGAGCTTCTCAATCGCATTTTCCCAGAGAGACGCCACGTATTGAACGTGACCCAGCGTCACCCCACCGCGTAATGGGCAATCGAGTTCCACCACAGTCCGACCATCGCTTTGCGCGTAGTACTTGACGTATAACTTTTCTTCGTTGAGTGAATTCAAGACTTCAAGCGGCACAGTGTCGGCGAAACGCACTCTGAACTGAATGCTGCGGGCTCGTCCGTCGCTGTAACCATTGAACAGCACCTGGGTCGTGTGTCCCAACACCTCGTAGAGGATCACCGGTGTTCCATCACCGGCGGTCCTCAGCTCTGGCGAGAATCCACAGCTACTGAGAACGTCTGCCATTTCATCGGCACTGATAGTGTCCAAGACCGTCATACTCTCCCCTGACTATTAATATGATTGCTCTCAAAAAAGCGGGCCAAGGATAGCAGAGTTGGTGAAAAGCACCAAAGGTTTTCTGGACACGTTTGCGAGCCGTTGGACTCACGCCTAAGAAGGCGCTCTCCCAAATCCCTCCGCCGCTCCCACCTAAACTGGGCTATAATCACGCCACCTCGTGGGAGAGGAGTTGCCCAATGCCTTATTCGGGGAACATCTCGCAGCCGTGTCCGCGCCGCGTTTTCGTCGTGGTGCTGACCATCGGTGCGCGCGCCATCTGGTCGCGCTTCGCCTCTCCGCGAGCCGAACTCACGGGCTCTCCATCGCTCTGCCGTCCCAACCTTTTTTCCGGCGACTAACTCCACCTTCCTCCGCTCTCGTCTGCCAGGCCTGCCCTCCGTTTGCGATGTTCGTCGCCCGCCGGAGTGCTGGCCCGTACGCCGTTTCCAGCATCGAACCATTCGCCTCAAGGAGGAACCCATGCCACCCTCGACCCTCTCTCCCGCCGACATGCCCGCCATCCGCACCAAGCTACCCGGCCCTATTGCAAAACGCATCATTGCTGATGACAATCGCCTCATCTCGCCCTCCTACACGCGCTCCTACCCGCTGGTCGCCAAGCGCGGACACGGCATAGTGATTGAGGATGTGGACGGCAATGAGTTCTTCGACTTCTCCGCCGGAATCGCCGTCACCTCCACCGGGCACTGTCATCCCGAGGTCGTCGCGGCCATCCAGAAACAGGCTGCCGAGCTGCTGCATATGTCTGGCACAGATTTCTACTACCCGCAGCTCACCGAACTGGCCGCGCGTCTTTCTGCCATTGCGCCCATGCCCGGGCCGCATCGCATCCACTACGGCAACTCAGGAGCCGAGGCCATTGAGGCCGCGCTCAAGCTGGCCCGCTACCACACCAAGCGCCAGTACATCATCGCCTTCCACGGAGCCTTCCACGGACGCACCATGGGTGCGCTTTCGCTGACCTGCTCCAAGGCGCAGCAGCGCCGCCGCTTCTCGCCGCTCGTGCCCGGCGTGGTCCACGTGCCGTATCCGAATCTCTACCGCCGCCCCGCCGGAACCGAGCCCGAGCAGTACGCGCGAGACACTGCCCGCTACATCGAAGACTGGGTCTTCCGCACCGAGGTTCCGCCTGAAGAGTGTGCCGCCATCGTGGTCGAGGCTTTCCAGGGCGAAGGTGGATACCTGCCCGCGCCGCCCGCGTTTTTGCAGGAGCTGCGCCGCATCTGCGACAAGCACGGCATCCTGCTCATCATCGACGAAGTGCAGTCCGGCATGGGACGCACCGGAAAGTGGTGGGCCATTGAGCACTCCGGCGTTGCGCCGGACATGATCACCGTGGCCAAGGGAATTGCCAGCGGCATGCCGCTCTCGGCCCTCATCACCCGCGCAGAGATCATGGACTGGGTTCCCGGCTCGCACGCTTCCACCTTTGGAGGCAACCCGGTGGCCATCGCCGCCGCGCTTGCTACCATCAACATCCTCGAACGCGAAGGCCTTCAGAACGCAAAAGAGGTGGGCGACTACATGCTCGACCGCACCAGCGACTGGCCCGAGCGCCTGCCCCTCGTGGGAGACGTGCGCGGGCGCGGCCTCATGATCGGCATCGAACTGGTGGCCGACAAGCGCACCAAGGCTCCTGCCGGAGAGCAGCGCGACCACGTAGTCGAGATGGCTTTCGAGCGCGGAATCCTCTTCCTCGGCTGCGGCTCCAACACCCTGCGCATCAGCCCGCCGCTCATCGTCACCAAGCAGCAGGCAGACGTCGCGCTAGACGTGCTCGAAGAGTGCATCCTCAACGTGGGCTCCGGCAAATACCAGCGCCCAAGCTGGGGAGACGAAGTGGGAGCGTAGCGAGCAGCTCCTTTGGATGCGGGTGCCCCACTTTCGACGCGCGTTCTTTGCGTGGCTAAGGTGGGGCCTTTCACTTTGCACCTTCCGCTCGCGTTATGCGGAGTACGACATCCTGCACCTGCACAGCATCTATATTCATCAGATCGGACGGTGAGTATGGTCAGACCCGGAAGACGGTCCTACGCATTGGGAGCAGTCCTGTGCTTTGCCTTGTTTGCAGTTGTTCCGTTAACTGCTCACGCCCAAACTGTTAACTTGACGTGCACCCAAATTGGCGGGAACGCGCCAACCAGCGCACGTTTATTTGTCATTGTTGATCTGTCAGCCAACACTGCGGCCATCTCCGGAGTTGACCGCGATCAGGCCCAGTCCAAGGCCGCAACCATCACTGACTCGACCGTGACCTGGGACAATGACGATGGCCAGTGGCGGATTCATTACGTCTTGGATCGTTCGTCGGGCCAGCTAACGGAAACCGGAAAGAATCTCGGCGGCGGGAAGTCTCCCGCCCCGCGCAACTACTCCTGCACAAAGGACACTAAGGTTTTCTAGAATCCGGTCGAAGCCATCGCCACAGGGCCCCCCGAGCGAAGAAGCCACGCAGCCTGGCTCCCAGGATCTCGCGGCTGAATTACAATCCCTTCCATGTTCGAACAGATATCTCCCGCCATGCTTGCCCGTATGCAGGAGCTCGAAGCCATCGACCTTCGCGACCGCACCGATGGCAAGCCACACAGTAAGCGTCTCCGCCAAGTTCCGCGCGAGGTAGGCAAATTCCTTGCGATACTCGCCGCGTCTACTCCTGCTGGCCCATGGATCGAAATCGGCACCAGCGCCGGATACTCAACCCTATGGCTCGCTCTTGCCGCCCGCGCCACCGGCCGCAAAGTGGTCACCGCTGAGATAGACAGTGCGAAAGTAGAACTCGCCCGCGCCACTTTTGCCGCCGCTGGAGTCGAGGACCTCATCAACCTCGTCCACGGCGACGCTCTGGCGCACCTGCCTCACACTCGTGATATCGCCTTCTGCTTCCTTGACGCAGAGAAGGACATCTACGATGCCTGCTTCGACCTCGTCGTGCCGCGCTTGGTCAGCGGAGGCCTTCTCGTAGCGGACAACGCCATCAGTCACGAGCGCGAGTTGCGTCCCATGCTTGACCGTGCCCTGCGCGACGAGCGCCTGGACTCCGTGCTGGTCCCCATCGGCACCGGAGACCTCGTCTGCAGAAAAAAATAGTTAGGTGGCCCAGAGTTGGCGTTGTTCCAACTCTGGGGATTTGTGGCCCATTCAACGCGCTGTTCGTTGAGTGGGCCAGTTGACCTTGATCTTGCTTCCCCGCGCGTAATCCTTCACTCGCGTATCATCAAAGAGATGCCTCCGATTCTCAACGCCCAAAATCTAGCGATGTCGTTCGGCGCTGAGCCGCTGTTTCGCAACGTTTCCTTCACCGTCAATGAGCATGATCGCATCGCGCTCATCGGTCCCAACGGTTCCGGCAAATCCACCCTGCTGCGCATTCTTGCCGGGCTCATTTCGCCCGACGATGGAGACGTAGCGCTGCGCAAGCGGGCCACGCTCGCTTATGTTCCGCAGGAGTCCGTTTTCCCCGACGGTCTCACCGTGCAGCAGGTGATTGAGGCTGCGCTCGCTGGCTCCCTCGTACCTGCCCTGGAGCGCGACGCCCGCATGCATGAGACGCTGGGCCGCGCCGGTTTTGAGGACTTCGAGGCTCTCGCGCAATCGCTCTCCGGAGGCTGGCGCAAGCGTCTTGCCATCGCCGAAGCGCTCGTCAAAGCTCCAGACATCCTGCTGCTTGACGAGCCCACCAACCACCTCGACCTCGCTGGAATCGAGTGGCTCGAACAGCTTTTGCAGCAGGCAAACTTCGCCTGCGTCGTCGTCTCGCATGACCGTTATTTTCTTGAGAACGTCGCCAGTGAAACCGCCGAGCTCGCGCGCGTTTATCCTGACGGCATCTTCCGCACCGCAGGCAGCTACTCGCAATTCCTTGAAGCCAAGGAGCAGTGGATGCACGCGCAATCGCGCCATCAGGAGGCGCTCGAAAACCGCGTGCACACCGAGATCGAGTGGCTGCGCCGTGGTCCCCGAGCGCGTCGCGGAAAATCCAAAGCGCGCATTGACCGCGCTCACGAACTCATCGGCGAGCTGGGTGAGTTGCGCTCGCGCACCCGCACCGGCAGCACCGATCTCGACTTCTCCGCCACCGGACGCCAGAGCAAGCGCCTCGTCGAAATCGAAGGCCTCGCCTATCAGTTCAGCGACGATCGTCCCCTCATCAACGATCTCAATTTCGTTGTCACCAACGGGATGCGTGTCGGCCTCGTCGGTCCCAACGGCAGCGGCAAGACCACGCTGCTGCGCCTGCTTCAGGGCGAGCTCCAGCCCGACGCGGGCACCATCAAGACCGCCGACCATCTGAAGATTGTTTACTTCGAGCAGCAGCGCGAACTCGATCCCGCGCTCACCCTGCGCCGCGCGCTCGCCCCAGATTCCGATGCCGTCGTCTTTCAGGATCGCATCATTCATGTGGCCGCCTGGGCCGACCGTTTTCTCTTCACCAGCGAGCAGCTCAACCAGCCCGTCAGCCGACTCAGCGGAGGCGAGCGCGCCCGCGTCCTCATCGCGCGCCTCATGCTCCAACCCGCCGACATTCTCTTGCTCGACGAGCCCACCAACGACCTCGACATCCCCACCCTTGAAGTCCTGGAAGAAACGCTGCTCGAATTCCGCGGCGCGCTCGTCCTCGTCACCCACGACCGCTACCTGCTCGACAAGGTTTCCACTACCGTGCTCGGCCTCGATGGCCAGGGCAACGCCTCCACCTTCGCGGACTACATGCAGTGGGAGGAATGGCGCGAACAACAGGGACGCACCAAGCGCAGCGGCTCAAACGGCTCGAGTCCCGCACCCGCCTCGGAGGCAGCGCTGCCCGCCGCACCGCCGAAGAAGAAACTTTCTTACAAAGAAGCTCGCGAGTACGCCGCCATCCAGCAGCAAATCTCCCAGGCCGAAGCGCGCCTCGCCACCGCCCAAGCGCTCATCAACGACCCCACCATCCAAACCGACGCACCCGCTCTCATCGCCGCCCAATCCGAATTAGAGCAATCCGAATCCGCGTTAGACAAACTCCTCACCCGCTGGACCGAACTGGAAGAGAAACAGCAGTGATCGACTGAATCCCGGAACATTCCCATTGCTGGCGGGGTCTGATTAGATATCCCGGAAGGAATTCTTTGCACGGGCGAAGGCTCCAGCATGAGAGCAACATTCGAAGAGCGGCAGCAGCTGCGGTTCCCACTCAGAAAGAGAATCGCAAGCCTGCCGAGTAGAGGAATGTTTGTTGCCATTTGGCTCGTCGCGTTCGCGCCGGTTCATATTGTCAACATGCCACCCACGTCAAAAGGAATCTACGTGGTCGTGGCACCGCAGAGGTATGCGGACGTGAAGCAATATCCGGATATTGGCACCGTCACTGTCCGCGTCACTTCGCGAAAGGATTCGGTTCAGTACCTACTTAGTGGGAAGGAGGTATCGCCTGAAGTTCTGCGGAAAGCACTGAACATCGAACTCTGTCGCACTTCTGCCAAAGTTGTTTTCGTTGATGGTGATACCGAAGCAAATGTCGGAGAAGTGTTCTTTGTAGTGGATACAGTCAACAACCTGAAGGCGAAGGCCGTTCTGTTAACTCCAAAGCTGAAGCAGGAACTCGCGCGCTCTTCATCTCTGAAACCTTGAAACCTGTGAAACTTTGCAACTTTTCTTCACGCTGCCTTGCACTCCTCCGCCGACTTATCTTCCCGCAATCCCAAAAACACCGGAGCCCGCATCTTCACGCCGCCTTTCTGTCCCTCATGCGTCCACTCCGTAAACTTGATCTGCGCCACCAGTTCCGGCCTCACAAAGTGGACACCTCTCGACGTCTGCACCTTCTCCCCAAACGGATTCTGCTTCGTCTCACGTGCCTTCAGCAACTTGAAAATCGCGGCTTCGGTCTTGCGTGTAAATCCCGTGCCCGCCTGTCCCACGGGGATGAGTTTGCCCTGGGTGTCGTAGAGTCCCAGCACGAGCGAACCAAAATATTCGCGCGCCCCCTTCGGCTCCGTCCATCCGGCAATCACACATTCTTCCGTCTGCGTGATTTTGATTTTGCGCCACTGTCCACTGCGTTTCTGCTCGTAGTGCGAATCCCTCCGCTTGGCCACAATGCCTTCCAACTGCTGCTCGCGCGCGGCCTCCAGCAACTTCGCGCCATCATCGAAATGCTCGGAGTAGAGGACTCTTGCGCCTGCGGCCGGCAGCGCAGCGTTACCCGACGCTGTGAACAGCAACTCACGCAGCAACCGCTTGCGCTCCTCCAGCGCAACCCCCGTCAGCCGCCAGTCGTCCACCTGCAGCAGGTCGAAGGCGTAGAACGCAATCGCCACATCGCGCTTTGCCGGTTGCACCTTCTTCCCATATTTGCCAATGCCTGTGCGCTGTTGCATCAGGCTGAAGCTCGAGCGCCCCTTTGCGTCCAGTGCCACAATCTCGCCGTCCAGCAGTGCGCGACGTGCCCGCACCCGCCCCGGCAGTTCCTCAGCCACCTCGGGAAACTCCGCCGTCAGATCATTCTGATTACGCGACACCAGCCGCGCCCGCCCATCTTCTACAAACGCCAGCGCCCGGTAGCCGTCCCACTTGATCTCGTAGAGCCAGTCTTTCTGCGGCTCCGGAGTCTCTTCCGCCAGCGTTGCCAGCATCGGTGTGACCTTGTCCGGCATCGCCTCCTTGCGCGCTCCCTTCACCTCACCCGCCAGCTTCGTCCAATCCATCGACACTTGTCGATGTTTCGCCGCACCCTTCGCCCCAGCCTTTGCTTTGCTGGATCTCCACTCGTCTGATTTCTTGTCTGCCGCAATCTCTTCCATCGAGCGTCCGCTCACCGCCGAACCATCGTGCGCGTCAATGTCGTACCCGGCTTCGATCTTCGCGTCACGATGCTTGATCAGCAGCCACTCCGTTCCCTTCGTGCCCGGCCTGCGCGAGTGCATCTTGGCCAGCACCCAGCTTCCTTCCAGCTTGGTTCCATGCAACTCAAATTTCAGATCGCCCTTTTCGAGCATCGCCCGCGCGTGCTCTGCGCGCTCTTCGTCGTTCATCTTCTCGGTGCCCGCAGGCTCCCACGTTCCCCGGTCCCATACCATCACGGTTCCCGCGCCGTAGTTGCCCTCCGGAATGCGGCCCTCAAAGTTGATGTAGTCCACCGGATGATCTTCCACCTGCATCGCCAGCCGCTTCTCTGCCGGATCGAGCGATGGCCCCTTCGGCACCGCCCACGATTTCAGCACGCCATCCAACTCAAGCCGAAAGTCGTAATGCAGCCGCGTGGCCCTGTGTTTCTGCACCACAAAACGCCAGCCGGCCTTGGGTTCCTCTACCGGCTTGGGCTCCGGAGTCTTCTCGAATTTCCGCTTCCGCTCATATTCTGCCAGTGACATCGTTCTCTCCCGCCACGCACAACGTTAGATGCACGTCCGCATTTTTCCGAACACACCTGCTGCCTTGGTGTTCTATCCTGCAGAGTGCTCTTCTCAGGAGACTGCAACGTGACCAGACGCTCTCTTATGTTTGTCCCGCTCTTGCTGCTCGCTTTCGTTCTCTCGCGACTCGCCTCCAGCCCGCTCTCCGCTCAAGGCAAAAACCAGAAACCAGATGCCGCTGCCGACGCGACCTTTGACGAGCGAGCCGCAGCCCAGGTGCTCGGCGTGCTGCGAGACGGCCTGGAAGGCCATTCCCAGCGACTGCTGCTCTCCGCCTTCGATGCCGACAAGATGAACGGCTTCCTCACTTTTCAAGATCAGATCGAAGCCTACTTCACCCGCTATGAGAGCTTCCGCGTCAGCTACCACATCGTGCAAACCTCGCAAGAGAATGATCATGGTGTGATCCTCGCCAGCTTTGAAATTGAGAATGAGCCACGCGGCGGAGGCCGCACCACGCGCCACCAGGCCCAGCTTCGCTTCGTACTCGAGCAAGGCGCTAAAGGCTGGAAGATCGTAGACATGGACCCGCGCGGATTCTTCTTCTGATCGCTGCACCGCGGAACTCAGCCCCTCGCCGCGCAGCGTCTTTGCTCCTGCTTTTGCAACCTGCGCAACCTTTGAAACCTTGAAACCTGTTCTTCGCTCTCCCTTACAATATCCCCATGTCCCGTCTTTATCCTTCGCTGCCCGTGGTCGGAGTTGGTGCCGTCATTCTGCGCGATGGCGAGGTGCTGATTGTGCGCCGCGCCAATCCGCCGCTGCAGGGCGAGTGGTCTATTCCCGGCGGAGCTCTTGAACTGGGCGAGAAGCTGCGCGACGGCGTGGCTCGCGAGGTTCGCGAAGAAACCGGACTCAACGTCGAGGTCGGTCCCGTGCTGGACGTCTTCGATTCGATCTTCCCTGATGCAGAGGGACGCACTCAGTACCACTACGTGCTGGTGGACTACCTCTGCCATCAGCAGCAGGGCACGGCCATGGCCGCCAGCGATGCCAGCGAGCTGCGCTGGGCTAGGCCCGAAGAACTCGCAGCGCTCGGGATGAAGCAGGTCACCATCGATGTCATCCGCAAGGCCATCGCCCTCGGCGACCACCTCTGATTCAAAGCTGCGCAAATAAAAACGCCCCGCACTGTAGCCATGCGGGGCGTCGGTTAGCTGTGTAGGATTGGCCTGAGGCGGGCTCGCTCCATCCGTATTCGCGCAACCCAATCTGCGCGCAACGCGGGGGGAAACGACCCTGCGACAAACTCCGGAACATCAAGAAGTCTGGCGAGTGGTTAGAGCGAAACCGCCCTAAGCCTCAGCCACCTCACTAGTCACGATTTGTCTGCTACATTCGCCTGAACTTTTTTCCATCGGACCACCTCCTCTCCAGTGTGAAGGCATACTAGAGGACGCCGCGGGGGGTTGTCAAATTCATCATAGGCAGGAGAGTACATCGTTGGAGGGCCGAGGGTGGCGAGGCAGTCAATCCTTTGCCGGACCGCCCAAACGATTGCCCCGAAAGTAAACTCACGCCCTTGAACGATTGCACGAATGGTTAATCTTCAGCCGGTTCCGGCTTCCACACGTAGGCTCCCTTTTGCGGAAGTCCGATATGCTTCAGCACTCGATTCACGTACTGGCGCGCAATCTCATCGAGCGACGTGGGCTGATTGTAGAACGTGGGAATCAGAGGATAGATGGTAGCGCCCGCCTCAGCCGCCAGCGTCATGTTGCGGAGGTGGATGCGGTTCAGCGGGGTCTCACGCACGCAGAGCACAAGCGGGATGCGCTCTTTGAGGCAAACGTCGGCGGCGCGGTCGATCAGCTTGGAAGCCAGGCCCTGCGCAATCTTCGCCAAGGTTCCCATGGAGCAGGGCAGCACGATCATGGCGTCCGTCGCGTACGAGCCGCTGGCAATGTTCGCGCCAATGTCCTGATTGTTTTGCAGGTGAGTCTTGCGCGGCTCGGCTCCGAGTAGCTGGCGCAGCAGATCCGTGCGCGTGAGCGGCCCAAGCTCAGAGGCCATCACGCGCAGGCCGCTGTCACTGCAGACAAAATTGATGTGGCCGACGCGCTCGTCGGCCTCCAGCGCGCGTAGCATATCGCGGGCAAACAGCGATCCGCTGGCTCCGGTGACGGCCAGTGTAATGGTGCGCGAGTTCGTGTCCTGAGGGTCGTGCATCCACCATAGCCTATTGCTTTGCCGCTCCAAGGGCAAGCCTCGCGCCTAGCGCCTGCGGCCGGAGCGGCGTCCGTTGCCGCGTACCCACCTCGCGCCTGCGGCCGGAGCGGCGTCCGCGGCGCCCAGAGTGGTACGCTATAACCGTGGACCCGAATCGACTGAAAGCCTTGCTTGAGCAGGTGCGCGGTGGCGAAGTAACTCCTGACGCTGCGTTCGAACAAATCAAAACTCTTCCTTATGAAGACCTCGGCTTTGCCAAGGTAGACCACCACCGCACACTGCGTGTGGGAGCTCCCGAGGTGATCTTTGGCCCGGGCAAAGCGCCCGAGCACTTTGTGGAGATCTTTGACCGCCTCGCCCAGCGCGGCAACAACGTGCTGGCCACCCGCGTCAATGAAGAGCAGGTTGCGCTCACGCTCACGCGCTATCCTGCGGCGGAGCACAATGCGCTTGCCCGCACCCTGGTGCTGCGGCAGAAGTCGGAGAAGCTGGGCAAGGGAACCATCGGCATCATCTCAGCGGGAACCAGTGACATTCCCGTGGCCGAAGAAGCCGCAGTCACCGCCGAAATCATGGGCAACGACATTACTCGGCTCTTTGATGTGGGCGTGGCCGGACTGCATCGCCTGCTCTCGCACAGCGATGAATTGCGCGCAGCACGCGTGCTGGTGGTGTGCGCCGGAATGGAAGGCGCACTGCCCTCGGTGGTCGGCGGACTGGTAGGCGTTCCGGTGATCGCCGTTCCGACCAGCGTTGGCTATGGCGCAGCCTTCGGCGGAATCGCCGCGCTGCTGGGCATGATCAACTCGTGCGCGTCGAACGTGTCGGTGGTGAACATCGACAACGGATTTGGCGCGGCGTACGTGGCGTCGCTGATCAATCGGTTGTAAAAGATCAGGTTGCGCAGGTTACACAAGTTGCGCAGGTTTCAAGAGCAAGGACAAAGGCAAAGTCAAAGTCAAAGGACCCACATCTTCCAAACGCAGGCAGATGTGGGGCACCAGCTTCCTTCAAACTAGAATGCCCAGCGACCGATTCAGGATTGCAATTGCGAAAATATCTGTTACAACAGAAATTCCTGAATCCGCAGGCGGCGCTGCGCTATCAGACAGAGTAGTGACTATGACGAAGAAGCCTATCTGCACGGTTGGGGATGAGATTCACCAGACTCGCGCGTTTGCCACCATTGAAGAAGAACTGCTGGTCTCTCTGCTGCGCACCACGGACGTGCTGCACGAACGCTTTGAGCAGATGATTCGCCCGTTCAATATTTCCATGACGCAATACAACGTGCTGCGCATCCTGCGCGGAGCCGAGCCCGGTGGCCGCACCTGCGGCGATATCGGAGAGCGCATGATTGCCCGCGAGCCGGATGTGACGCGCCTGCTCGAACGCCTGGAGAAAGCCACGCTGATCAAGCGCACACGCGACGAGAAAGACCGTCGCGTGGTGGTGACGCGCATTACCGCTGCCGGGCTGAAGCTGCTCGATGAGCTGGAGCCGAAGCTGCGCGAGTTGGATGGTCTGCTAAAACCCATGGGCGAACGCAAGATTGAAACCACGCTCAAGCTGCTGGACGAAGTAAGGGCGCACGTGCGGCAGGATTAGGGAGAAGTGTGGTGGAGTAGACAGGTAATAACCCGGTAGCTCACAATCCAGTTCAGGAAGGGAGCCGCTCAGGTGAGAAAACTCTGCGAAGGAATTTTCCTCTCTCTGCTTCCAGAGAGACTCCGAGGCGGCTGGGAGCCTGACTCGACGTTGGGCTTTGAACGGTCGACCGCTATCTCGGGAGTGCTGGAATTCGCATTGTGTGCCGCGGTCGCAATCTGGCGATATGTTGTGTTCATGGCTCTGCGGGGCGCGCAGTTGAACGCCCTCTCCCACGGTGCACTGCGGGGTGCGGGCGAAGGGACGCAGCTTTACTTTCAGACGGTTCTGACCGTGGAGTATCTGCTTCGACCCGTCTCGATCTTGCTCGTCTACTTCGCTGCCGAAGGCGCGATCCGAGCGATCGCTGTATTCTCGACCGACCAAACGCTTCCGTCGCTCCCCCTGACGTTGGCAGCATTGCTGATCGCCAACCGCCCACACACAAAAAGTATCTCGGAGTCGGAGCCCGATCAGATTGCGATCTCTCCGCAAGAGGGCGTTGATTTAAGAATTACGAGATGCGATATCTGGCAAATGCCGATGACTCTGGAGTTTCGCGGCGAGTTGTTCGAACTGCTGCGCATTGAGCCCGGCGATCAGCCACAATCCTATGCCTACTTGTTCCGCAAGCAACCCGATGGAGCAATCATACGCAGGCTGGTCAGCTACGAGGTGGGGCGCACGTGAGGCAGGAGTAGAGCGGATATGTTGATTGCGCTATTACTTGAAGTGGTTGCCGCACGATAGATTCTTCACGTTCTTCTTGGTGAGGTCAACGGAATAGCAGCGCGCTTTCTCGTCTTTAACGAGAATGAAATTTTCCTCCATCTTTAGGTCAGTAATGAAGAACCACTGGACATCTTCTTCTTTCCAGCGCTCGATGTAGTTATGGCAGACCTTTACCTTCCACAATATGTTCCCGCTCGAATCGTCAGCGGCAATGACGTATTCGTTCCTTCCATCCCCACCTGCAGAGTATCGTATTCCACGAGAAATGATGGGAGTTACGGGCTTCGGTGCCGCTCGTTTTGCTGTGGCAGTCGCCGACAGCAGCGCGAGTCCGGCGCACGTAATCGCAACCTGTTTGCGAAATGTCCTCATGGAATCCCCGTTCCTTGTTCCATCAAGCGTTTCCGAGTGTAGCACCGAACAGAGGTCTCACACTTGCGCACCCGGGCGCACTGTTGCGTGAAAGAGCCTGCCAGCCTATTCGGTGAGAAGCTGAGGGCCCCGTCTTAAATTTGAAATGTTCTGGGGTTCTTCGCCTCGCTCAGAATGACCCTTCAAAAGATAAGCTACCCAGCGAGGTTATCTCTGGGTAGCTTATCTTTGGCTTCCTGTTCCGCCTTACTCGCTGGTCATGATGAACAGCGGCTTCATGTGGAAGCTCTTGTAGAGCGGGTGGAGGCGTTCGGTGTTGTACTGGTCGTGGACGTTCACCAGCTTCTTGCTTCCGGTAACGCAGTCGATGGGCATGTCGTCATAACGACCGTTCTTCAGCACCACAAGGCGGCCATGGACGCGGCGCAGCAACAGGTCGAGCGCTAGGTTGCCGTAGGCCATGGGAACGATGGAGTCGATGGCGTCCGGATCTCCGCCGCGCACGAGGTATCCCAGCTTCTGGTTGATGATGTCCACGGTCTTGCCGTCATTGAAGCGCGGCGAGAGCTCCTTCAGTTTTTCTGAGACGCGGTCGCCGATGCCGCCGAGTTTCTTGTGGCCGTAAGCGTCGGTGGCTTCGTCTTCGTAGACCATCTCGCCGCCCTCAAACATTGAGCCTTCGCTGACCAGCACAACGGAGTACTTGCTGGGATTGCGGCGGCGGTCGTAGCTGAGCAGGTCGGTGAGGTGCTCGATGTTGAACTTGTGCTCGGGAATGACGCAGCGGTTGGCGGCCCCGGCCATGGTGGGCAGCATCGCGGTGAATCCGGCGTAGCGGCCAAAGACCTCGAGCACCAGGAAGCGCTCATGCGATCCGGCAGAGGTGCGCAGCGAGTTCGTCATCTGTATGGTGCGGGTGACGCAGGTGCTGAAGCCGATGCAGTAATCCGTGCCGGGGACGTCGTTGTCCATTGTCTTGGGGATGGCAATGACTTTTACGCCTTCTTCGTAGAGGCGCACGCCGTAGCTCAACGTGTCATCGCCGCCGATGGGGATCATGTAGTCGATGCCGAGCCATGCAAGGTTTGCCAGCACTTCGGGCGTCAGGTCGTTACGCTCTTCCGTGTACTTGTCGCGGAGGTGTGCGGGAACGTTTTCCTTCTTGACCTTGCCGGGATTGGTACGCGAGGTGTGCAGGAATGTGCCGCCGGTGCGTCCGGCGCGGTTAACGATCTCCTCGGTGAGCACCAGGAAGTTGCCGGTGTTGTCGTAATCCTTTTCGCGGACAACGTCGATCAGTCCGCCCCAGCCGCGGCGAATACCGATGACCTGGTAGCCCTCGCGCAATGCGCGGATGGTGACGGCGCGAATGGCGGGATTCAATCCCGGAACATCGCCTCCGCCCGTCAAAATTCCAATGACACCCTTGTGCGACTTTATGTTTGCCATGATTCATCCCCTCGTCGATTGAGAGACAGTTATGAAGAAATATAAATCAATCTATGTTGCTACCGCAGGCATGCGCAGTGTCGTGATGCTGGTCACGGCGCATGGTGAGCGGGGCGGCCGGTGGTGAACACATGCAAGGCAGCGAAAGTGCCGCGCCACCCGCTCGCGTGAACTATTTCTCCGCCGTCAGCCCAAGCGTGCTGGCCGGAGAGCTGCTGGCAACGTCTTCGGCCAGCGGATCGGGATACTGCTTCAGGTCCCAGATGCCGGAGCTGTATTCCATGATGGTGCGGTCGCTGGAAAACTTGTGCGAGCGCGCGGTGTTGAGAATCGACATGCGCCGCCATTTGGCCGCGTCCTTGAAGTCGGCGTCCACCTTCTCGTTGATGTCAATGTACTGCGGCAGATCGGCCACATGGAAGAAGCGGTCGCCACGGTTGATGAGCTCGTCGAAAATCCAGCGGAAGAGTCCTGGCTCGCTGGGCGAGAAGCGGTCATTGAGGAAGCAGTCGAGCACGCGCTTGATGCGCGGATCGCGGTCGTAGTATTCGCGCGCGTTGTAGAGTCCGTTGCGCTGCATCTGTTCGATCTGTTCGGCGCGCAGTCCGAAGATGTAGATGTTCTCCTCGCCGGCTTCTTCGGCAATTTCGATGTTGGCGCCGTCCCATGTGGCGACGGTGACTGCGCCATTCATCATCAGCTTCATGTTGCCGGTGCCGCTGGCTTCCATGCCCGCGGTGGAGATCTGCTCGCTGAGGTCGGCGGCTGGAATGATCGCCTCGGCCAGCGAGACGCGATAGTCGGGCAGGAAGGCGACACGCAGATACTGGCTGGCCTTGGGATCTTTGTTGATGACCGCGGCAACATTGTGGATGAGCTTGATGATCTGCTTGGCGGCCCAGTATCCGGGCGCGGCCTTGCCGGCAAACAGCACAGTGCGCGAGGTCTGCGGCGCTTCACCATCTTCCACAATGCGGAGATAGTCATGCATCACGCGCAGCACGTTCAGCAACTGGCGCTTGTACTCGTGAATGCGCTTGATCTGCACGTCAAACATGGAGCGCGGATCGGTGGTGACGCCGGTCTCATCGCGAATGATGCGCGATAGGCGCAGTTTGTTCTGCACCTTCATGTCGGCAAAGCGCGACTGGAATGCAGCATCGGAGGCCAGCGGTTCGAGCTTCTTGAGCTCGGTAAGATCTGTAATCCAGGCATCGCCAATGCTCTCCGTGAGCAGGCGCGAGAGATGCGGATTGGTTTTGAGCAGCCAGCGGCGGGGTGCCACGCCATTCGTTTTGTTGCTGAACTTCTGCGGCCAGAGCTGCGCGAACTCAGGCACCAGCGAAGTGCGAATCAACTCGCTGTGCAAGGCAGAGACGCCATTGACGGCATGCGAGGCCACAATGGCAAGATGCGCCATGCGCACGTTCTTGTCATGCCCCTCTTCAATCACAGACATCTTGCGTACCTTCTCGCCATCAACCCAGGAATAAGCCGTGAGGGTGCGCAGGAAGTTGTAGTTGATGCCGTAGATGATCTGCATGTGGCGCGGCAGCACACGCTCCATCAGCGCGATGCTCCACTTTTCCAGCGCCTCGGGCAGCAGGGTGTGGTTGGTGTAGGCCACGGTCTTTTGCGTAATCTGCCAGGCCTCTTCCCACTCCAGATTGTTCTCGTCCACCAGCACGCGCATGAGTTCGGCAACGGCCAGCGCGGGATGGGTGTCATTCATCTGGATGGCGACCTTCTCATGGAAGGAGGAGAAGTCATTGTGATTGGCGAGGTAGTTGCGTGCGATGTCACGCACGGCGCAGGCGACTAGGAAGTACTCCTGCACCAGGCGCAGTTCCTTGCCGGCCATGACGGAATCGCTGGGATAAAGCACGCGCGAGATATTCTCGCTGCCGATCTTCTGCTCGACGGCGCGAATGTAATCGCCACGGTTGAAGATGTCGATGTCGAAGTCGTCAGAAGAACGCGCCTGGAAGAGTCGCAGATAGTTGACGGTGTGTCCGTTGTATCCCACCACCGGCATGTCATTGGGCACGCCTACGACAACCTGGTAATCGAGCCAGCTCTGCCGGAAGTTGCTGCGCTCGCGCGCGTTTTCGACGCGGCCGTAAAGAGGGATGACGATGGCTTCTTCGGGACGCTGAATCTGAAAGGGTGTTCCGTTGGTCTTCCAGCGGTCAGGCTTTTCGCGCTGGAAGCCGTTAGCAATCTCCTGGCGGAACATGCCGTACTCGTAATCGATGCCGTAGCCGTAGCCGGGCATATCAAGCGTGGCAAGGGATTCGAGGAAGCAAGCGGCCAAGCGGCCGAGGCCGCCATTGCCCAGCCCCGCATCGGCCTCACTCTCAAGAACCTGCTCCAGCCGTACTCCAAACTCGCTCAGCACACCGTCCAGAATCTCGTTCAGACGCATGTTGGAGACGGTGTCACCAAGCAGACGGCCCATCAGAAATTCCATGGAGAGGTAATACAGGTGCTTGGCGCTGGCCTGGCGATAACGCTCCGCGGTGGACAGCATGCGGTCTACAAACAGATCGCGAACCGCCAGTGAGACGGGAACCAGCAATTCGGCTGGAGTGAGGTGATCGAGCGACCGCACCAGGGTGTAGCGCACGTGGCGTTCAATGCCCTCACGCAGGGCTTTTGCAATGGCCGCGCTTGACTCGATATTTAGATTCGACATCATCAATAAAAAATCCCAAGACCTTCAGAAGGATGGACTCTAGCAGGGTAGCGCGAGCGACGACTTTTTCCAAAGCCGGGAGGGATGCAAACTGCTCCAGAGTCAAAATATGTAAACGGATTCCTGCGCAGCAAACGGGGCTGCGGAAAGGCTTGCCAGCGCAAAGCTCTCTTCTACTTCAAATTCTACGCATGATTGTCGTGCTTTGCCACGGGCTGGCGAGCGACAAAGAAAATGCCTGTCCGGGAGTGGCACTATGCAGCCCGAAAAGGGAGGTCGGAGTACGGCACTCACGAGCGCCTGTCAAGGAAAATGTCAAGGAAAATAGCTGCAATCTTCAACCAATATTGATCTTGCTACAGGGCTGCCACTAGGTACAATCAGAGTTGCAGAAACCCTGACAGATTGTTCGAAAAGCTTCACATGCAACAACCCGGGGCAGAGCCCGCAGAGGAACACGCCCGGTGCTTTACGGAAGAAACTCCGCGCAAGAATCTGTGCGCGTTAACGTCGTTTCAGGAGAGCTAAATCATGACGGAAATCACAGGTAACCGTGCTACACGGTTGCTGTTGACGCTTCTGTTCTGTTTCACGTTCCTTCTGTCCAGTCTCGCTTTTGGACAGTCAACCACAGAAGGTGCAATTGGTGGTACGGTCGTCGACCCGCAAGGCAATGTCATCCCCGGGGCCTCCATCACAGTCAAGAATCTGGGCAGCAATCTTAAGAGCTCAGTGATCGCAGACGCACAGGGCTACTATCGCGTCGGCCAACTTGAACCTGCCACCTACGAAGTAACGGTGAATGCGACGGGCTTTGCTCCGTTCCGCGCCGAGAAAGTCATTGTTACAGTCGGCAGCTTGACTGCCGTGAGCCCGCACCTTACGATCGGCACCACCGAGCAGGTGGAAGTTTCCGCCGAAGCACCGCTCGTCAACGTAACCTCTGCCGATTTCGCTCCCACACTGAACGAGACGGCGATTGAGAACCTCCCCATCAATGGTGGCCGCTGGTCCAGCTTCACAATGTTGACGCCTGGCGTGGTCAGCGACGCAAACGGCTTCGGTCTGGTCAGCGTTCGCGGCATGAGCCCGCTGCTTAACAACGTAACCGTTGACGGCGCCGACAACAATCAGGCGTACTTCTCGGAAGAACGCGGTCGCACGCGCGCTGGTTACTCCACGGCAAAAGTTGCCGTGCAGGAGTTCCAGGTCAACACGGCTGATTACACCTCTGAATATGGCCGCGCCGCTGGCGCCGTCATCAACACGGTCACCAAGGCCGGTACCAACGCCATTCACGGCGAAGCATTCTGGGAAGACCGCAACAACGAATGGGGCGCGACGAATCCGTACACGACCCTGACCTCTGCGGTTTATGGCAACGGCACGTCCGCTCCGCCGACCTCGTCGTTGACCGCACGCTATAAGCCGGTTGACGTCCGCAAGATGGGCGGCTTTGGTATTGGTGGACCGATCATCAAGGACAGACTGTTCTGGTTTGTTGCCTATGACCGCTACCATCGCAACTTCCCCGGCACTGCAGTTCCGAGCAGCGCCTCCACGTTCTTTGCTGTCCCTGACGCTGCTCTGCCTACTGGAATTTCGTGTACCGGTACCGGTACAGCCGCTCCCAGCTCGGCTGATGCAAATGTCTGCTCGCTGCAGAAGTACATCGGGACTGCAAACATTACCTATGCTGGCGCCCAGCAGCTTTGGGTGAAAGACATGTTCGGCAATCCCAGCACGAGTCTGCTTGGCCTAATCAACGATACCGGCGCGACACCGCGTACCGGCGATCAGGACATCTTTTTCCCGAAGATTGACTGGATCATCAATCAGAAGAATCACGCATCGTTCGAAGTCAACCGCATGCGCTGGTGGTCTCCCGCGGGCATTCAGACGCAGGCTACCAATAACTATGGTACCGAAACGTTTGGTAATGACTATGTTGCTGATACCTGGGGTGTTGCGAAGCTGGACACCGCCGTTACCAACTCCATCTCAAACCAGTTGCGCTTCCAGTACGGACGTGACTTTGAGTATGAAACCAACCAGAAGCCTTCGGCGTATGACACAACGAACCTGATCGGCACCGCCAATCCTTACGGAATTGCACCGACTGTCGGTCTCGGCAGCATCACGATTGGCAGCACCGTTTACGGAAACCGCATCCAGTACCCGAACGAGTTCAAGACGCAGGTTGCTGACACGGTTTCGGTTCAGAAGGGCAGACATAACTTCAAGTTCGGTGCCGACTTCGTCAACAGCAACGACACCATCAAGAACCTGTATCAGCAGTACGGCCAGTACTCCTACGGTGGACCTGCGCAGTACTTCGCTGATCTGTATAAGCCCTCGCTCATGGAGTACAGCAATTACTACCAGGGCTTCCAGGGAACGTTGGCTAGCAACCCCGTGCAGGCATACCAGTTCAGCACCAACGACTGGTCGTTGTTCGCACAGGATGACTGGAAAGTTGCCCGCCGCCTGACCGTGAATCTCGGTCTGCGGTATGACACTGAAACCATGCCGAACGCGATTTCAAGCCTGCAAAACACCATCTCGCTTGGCTCGCAAAATCTTCACCTCGGCAAGATGCCTGCGAACACCAACAACTTTGGACCGCGCGTAGGCTTCGCTTACGACATCTTTGGCGATGGCAAGACGGTGCTGCGTGGTGGTTACGGCATGTACTTCGGCCGCATCATCAACTCCACCATTTACTCCGCTATGACCGAGACGGGCAATCTTGCTGCCGCCGCGAGTCAGCCTGCATACACCCTGAACTACAAGAGCCCCGCGGGTTGTGCACCGCTGTTCCCGACGGTTCTCGCGGCTGTACCCACGTCCACCACACCTGGTGCTACCTGCGCGTCCAGCCTCACGCTGAACTACCTCGATCCGAACTTCAAGGCTCCGCAGATTCACGAATTCGACTTGGCTTTGCAGCACGAGATTGGCTGGCATATGGTATTTTCCGCCAGCTGGCTTGGCAGCTTCGGCCGTCACATGCAGAGCTTCACGGATAGCAACCTTGCGAACCCCGGAACACCATACTGCTCCGCCACGAAGTCCGGCGTTGCAACAGGTGCTCAGGCAGGCAATGTAGTGAACGGAGCTTGCGCCACCGGACAGCTGATGGTGAATCCGATGGCTACCGTCAACTACACCCTGACCAACCAAGTGTCTGGCAATGCAGTTTCGGGCCTGCCGCTTGCGAATAACTTCAAGGTCAGCAACGTGCCGTTCTACACTTCCCGCCTGAACTACTCTTACGGCGGCGTGATTGATACGGTGAGCAACATCAACTCCAGCTACAACGCTCTGGTTCTTCAGCTGGAAAAGCGTTTGAGCAACCACATTCAGTTTGCTGCGAACTACACCTTCTCGCATGCTCTGGATTTTGGCGTGAACGGAACTACAGGCGCATCCGCGTATCCTGCGTATGTCGATCCGCACAACATCAAGTACGCACAGTACGGCAACTCGAACTACAACGTACCGAACCGCTTTACCTTCAATTCGGTCATCCAGTCTCCCTGGCAGGCTCAGGGCTGGAAGAAGTACCTGGTTGAGGGATGGCAGGCATCGCCTGTAGTGCAGATCCAGAACGGCCTGCCCTACTCGGTGACGACCTACTCCAGCTACTACCCGATCGCGTACGCTGGCACCCAGGAAATTCAGTCGATTTCGTCTGGTATGACTGGCTCCGGCGGCTCGTACCAGATTCCTGGAACGGGACGCAACGCCTGGAAGCAGCGTGGTACGTTCGTATTCGATCTGCGCCTCTCGAAGCAGGTCACGCTTGCTGAACGCTACCACTTGGAGTTCACGGCGGACGGCTTCAACCTCTGTAACCACAACAACATCACCGGCATCACCACGACTGCCGCCTACACCGGCGGCACCGCGGTCGGTGGCTCTCCGGTTCTTTCGCCGAACGCCGCCTCGGGTGCGATTGCCGGAGCAGCGGGTAGCCAGTACACACTGTTCGGCGTTCCGAACAGCGGCAATAGCAACTTCGTGTATGGCGTTCGCCAGCTTCAGCTCGGCGTTCGTTTGACCTTCTAAACGAAGTTTGTTCGACTTGGGCGGCAGCGTTTCGGCGCTGCCGCTTTTTTTGCGCGCAGGTCAGTACGCACAAACACAAAGGACGCGCCCGGAGGCGCGTCCTTTGCATGCGGTGGTGGGCCGCTACTTCTTGATGGCGATGTTCAGTTCCTTCAACTGTGCAGCCGTCACGGGAGTTGGCGCTTCCATCATGAGATCGGTGGCAGCAGCCGTCTTGGGGAAGGGAATCACTTCGCGCAGGCTTGGTGCACCGGCGAGGATCATGACAATGCGATCCAAGCCGAGGGCAATGCCGCCGTGCGGAGGCGTGCCATATTGCAAGGCCTCGAGGAAGAATCCGAAGCGCAATTTCTGCTCCGCCTCGTCCATGCCGAGGGCCTCGAAAATCTTGGCCTGCACTTCCTGCTGATGGATACGGATGGAGCCCGAGCCGAGCTCGGTTCCATTCAGCACCACGTCGTAGGCGCGGGCGCGGATGGCGCCGAGGGCTGAGTTCGGATCATGCAGCGCCTTCACGCCTTCATTCAGCAACTGCATGTGGTCCTCATGAATCGAGGTGAAAGGATGATGCGCGAAGGTCCACTGGCTGGCCTGCTCGTCCCACTCGAAGGAGGGGAAATCGGTGACCCAGAGGAATTTGTAAGCTTTGTCCTCGAAAGCCTTGTGGCGTGCGGCATAGCGCTGGGCAAGAGCGAGGCGAAGCTGTCCTGCATTGGAGTACACGGCGAAGGTCTCGCGCTGATGGCGGCGCTCGGCGGCAGCATCGTTGGCGGCTGTGGCCGATGCGTCATCGGCCTTCTTCGGAGCGGCCACCAGCACGATGAGGTCGCTGGCTTCGGCTCCGCATAACTCGCGCACTTTGGCGATGGCATCCGGCCAGGTCTTTTCGAGGCGCTTGAAGTCGTCAAAATACTTGATGACTTTGGACTGCTTCTCGTTGAGCAACGCCTTGTGCTCGTCGCGCTCCTTGCGGGAGAGTTCGCCCACGTTCGGCGTGCGAATGGCGACGACGGGCAGCGCGGGATCAATCTGCAAGGTCTCCAGCGCATCGGCTGGGAAGACGGCTTTGACGTCGGTCATCGCCGGCAGGCGGAGGTCCGGCTTGTCGATGCCGTAGAGGCGGATGGCCTCGTCGTAAGGCATCTGCGGGAAGGGCCGCTCGATGGTGTGTCCCGCGGCGGTAAAGGCCGCGTCGAGAAAGCCTTCAACCACTTCGTGAATCGTCTCCTCGGTGGGGAAGCTCAACTCAAGATCGATCTGCGTGAACTCGGGCTGGCGGTCGGCACGCAGGTCCTCATCGCGGAAGCAGCGCGCGATCTGGAAGTAGCGGTCGAGTCCGCCGATCATCAACAACTGTTTGAAGATCTGCGGCGACTGCGGCAGCGCGTAGAATTCGCCGGGATGGACGCGGCTGGGAACCAGGTAATCGCGCGCGCCCTCGGGCGTGGAGCGCGTCATGATCGGCGTTTCGATCTCGTAAAACTCCTGGCTGGCAAGGTAGTTGCGTACCGCAAGCGTGACGCGGTGACGCATCTCGATGTTGGCGTGCATCTCCGGGCGGCGCAGGTCGAGGTAGCGATACTTGAGGCGCACCTCTTCGTTCACGTTCACGTTGGCGTCACCGGGGAAGAAGGGCGGCACCTTGCTCTCATTGAGCAACTTCAGCTCAGAGGCAATGACCTCGATCTCACCGGTCCCCATCTTGGGATTGATGGTGTTATCCGAGCGGAGTTCGACTGTGCCAGTAACGGCCAGCACGTACTCGTTGCGAATGGCTTCCACGCGCGCGTGCATCTCCGGATTGCGCTCTTTGTCGAAGACAATCTGGGTGATGCCCGAGCGGTCGCGCAGGTCAATAAAGATAAGATTGCCGTGATCGCGACGCCGGTTGACCCAGCCCATGAGTGTGATCGTCGATCCCGCATCGGCAGAGCGCAGCTCGCCGCAGCGGTGCGTCCGCTTCCAATCGCCTAAAAAATCAAGTTGCATTGTCGCTTCCGTGGCGCGGAGTCGGTCTCCGCATCTTTCTATCCTACGACAAATGGCGCGCCGATATGCACGCGCCCGTTTGCCGTAGTGGAATTTGCCGGCCTTAGTCTGCCAGGTAGGCTCGCAGTTCCGCGGCCGTAACCGTGGTCTGTTCGCCCTTTTTCAGGTGTTTCACTGCATAGGCGCCAGCCTGTACTTCATTTTCGCCGACAATGACGGCGAACTGCGCGCCCAGCTTTTCCGCGGTCTCAAAGCTCTTCTTCAGCCGGAAGCTCTCATCGCTCACGTCCACCGCAACGCCTTCGGCGCGCAGCTCTTTAGCGAGCTTCATGGCGTGGCGGTTCATCCCCTTGCCGAGCGGAATGATGAACGCCTTGAGCGGCGCCTGCGCCTGCTGCTGCTGCGCCTGCAGGGCAAGCACAAGTCGGTCTTCGCCAATGGCAAAGCCAATACCGGGAGCCTTGGGGCCGCCGAGCTGCTCGCTGAGTCCGTCATAGCGTCCGCCGCCGAGCACTGCGCTTTGCGCGCCAAGCTCGCCATGCGTGAATTCGAAGGTGGTGCGGGTGTAGTAGTCCAGCCCGCGAACCATGCGCTCGTTCACCTGGTAGGGAACTTCGAGCGTGTCAAGGATTGCGCGAACCTCTGCGAAGTGCGTGCGGCAGCCTTCGTCGAGATAGTCGGCAATTTTCGGCAGCTTCTCGATGATGGGCTGGTCGGCGGGAACCTTGCAGTCCAGCACGCGCAGCGGATTTGTTTCGGCCCGCCGCTGGCAATCGCCGCAGAGCTGATCCTTCACTCCGGCCAGCGCCTCGCGCAGAGCCTGGTTGTAGGCGGGGCGGCAATCCATGCAGCCAACGGAATTCAGATAGAGCGTCCAGCCCTTCAGGCCGACGGCATCGAGCAAGGCGGTCAGCATGTCCAGGACTTCGGCATCGCGGATGGGCAGCTCACTGCCTGCCGACTGTGGGCCAATGACCTCCGCACCAATCTGGAAGAACTGACGATAGCGGCCCTTCTGCGGACGCTCGCGGCGGAACTGCGGCCCAATGTAGTAGAGCTTCTGGAGAAGACCGCTGCGGCCAAGCTCGTGTTCAATGTAGGCGCGCACCACTCCGGCGGTGTTCTCCGGACGCAAGGTGAGGGTCTGCGTCTTCTCGCTGGCAGCACGGGCCTTGTCTTCCCAGGTAAACATTTCCTTGGAGACGATGTCGGTCTCTTCGCCCACACCGCGGCTGAAGAGTTCGGTGGACTCGAAGATCGGAGTGCGAATCTCGTGATAGTTATAGCGGGCAAATACCTCGCGCACCTGGCGCTCCACAAAGTTCCAAAGTTCGGTGTCAGGAGGCAGCAGGTCGCGGGTTCCGCGTACAGCTTTAATCATTTCTTTCCATTCCTTGCGCGGAAGTTCTGTTCATCGGGGTAGGGATACTCCATTTGCCGCGCCGCCTGGCGCGCAATGGGCTCTCCGTAAATCCGCGCTACAAGATAAAGAGCCATGTCGATGCCGGCACGAATACTGTTGGCGGTGGTAATGTTGCCGTCCACCACCATGGGCAGTTCGGGAAGCAGCGACGTGCTGGGAAAATGCTCGCGGAAAAAATCGACAGAGCGGAAGTGGGTGGTGGCCGTCTTGCCTACCAGCAGCCCAGCCTCGCCCAGCAGCAGCGATCCGGTTCCCACCGTGGCCAACCGCTCTACCCGGGGAGCCATTTTCTTCAACCACTCAAGATACTCCGGCTGATGCATGAGGGAGCGGGTTCCGTGACCGCCGGGAACGAGCAGCATATCCAGTTCCGGGCAGGAGAAGAAGTCCACATCGGGCAAGAAGCGCATGCCGCCGCTGGCCCGGACAATGTCCTTATTCTCGGAGACCAGCAACTGGTGAATGGGCGACTCGCTCTCGCGGCGCGTATCCTCGTCCAGGCGGGTGGTGGCAAAGACCTCGAAGACGCCGCAAAAATCCAGCACTTCCACGTCAGGGTAAATCAGGATTCCAACTGTTTTTTCCGCCTTGGTCAGCGGAGCACCGTTAGCGCTCACCGGCCAGCTCCCGCAGATACTGCTCTTTATAGCCCAGGTAATTTGTGCGATACGTCAAAATGGATGCCTTTTCTTCTTCAGTTAAATAGCGGCGGAATTTGCCCGGCGCGCCCATCCAGAGCGAGCCCGGTTCCACCACGGTTCCTTCAGGGATCAGTGTTCCGGCGGCGATGATCGAGTCATGGCCGACGCGTGCGCCGTTCAGGATGATGACTCCCATGCCAATCAGGCAACGATCTTCAATGACGCAGCCATGCAGGGTCACGGTGTGTCCCACGGTTACGTCATCGCCCAGGATGACAGGCCATTTACCTAACATTCCGTGTAACACCGAATTGTCCTGGATGTTGCTGTTCTTGCCAATGCGGATCAGGTGCACGTCACCGCGAACCACCGCGTTCATCCAGATGCTGGCATGTTCGCCCAGAACAACATCGCCAATCACCTGCGCGGAAACATCCACATAGCAGGTGGCGGGAATGGTGGGACAGACGCCTTTATAGGGCCGAATCATTCAAATCCTCCACGGCGGGAGCCCAGCTGCTCCCAAAACATTGAACATACCAGAAGCAGAGACACGGCGAAACCAGCAAAACTGCTGAGAGTTCCCGCTTGAAAGGCACGAGTTATGCCCTTTGCCACCCGCGCTTTCCCAAGATGAACAACGCTTCTCACAAAATACTTCGCTGAAAATACCCTTTCGGTGTAAGATGCCGGGCGGCAAGACGGTTACTAAAGTTTCATTGGCAGATCTCCGGAATAGCCCTGCAAGACGGGTGATGCCATAGCACATACGCACTCATAAGCGCATTATTCGACCGGAAGAGCGGAAGGTGTATTCCGTGAATGCGCCGGATGTTTTGTCTGGCGTGATGAGGAAGGATGCACCAGAAATAATAAATTGCTGTATCCAGAGCTTTCCCGGAGAAGCGCTCATCGGAGTGGAAGCGGAGTATTGGTGTCAGCCAGACTGGCTGGAAATACCTGCGCTGTAACGATGTGGTGGATTGGGGCTGAAAGGGGATCCCATGGAATTCCAGGACAGAGTGCTCAAGTGCGTGGATTGCGGCGAAGATTTTGTCTTCACTGCTGGAGAACAACTATTCTTCCACGACAAGCAATTCAAGAATCTGCCCAAGCGCTGCAAAGCCTGCAAACTGAAGAGAGCTCCAGGGCAGGCGGGGCCAAAGAACTTTAACAAACAGGAGACGGTTGCGGTCTGCTCGAGTTGCGGAAAAGAAACGGTACTGCCTTTCCGCCCCACCCAGGGACGACCGGTGTTTTGCCGTGAGTGCTTTGGGGGACAGAAAAAAACCTCAGGGGCGTCTGCCTAAGGCTTTTGACTGGCTCAGCGTTTGATGGAGCCAAACTTCGATAGAGCTCGCAAGCGTCAGATTGCTTTGCGAGCCCCTTCCTTGATGGACGCGGGAGCTTGCGCCACGGGCGCTGCGGCCGCTGCAATCGGCTTCTGCTGCTTGCTGTCTTGGTGTGTCACCAGCAGCGCCTCAAGCTGGCGTAGCAGATCGCCAGTATTCATCGGCTTCACCAGCAGGGACTCGGCACCTTCGTTCTTCCAGTCGCCCCCCAGGTTCGGATAGGCCGTGAGAATGGCCGTGGCCGGGTTGTACGCCTGGGACCGCGCGGCGCGAATCACATCGTATCCCGATGTTTCGCTTTCCATGCGCATGTCGGTGATCACCATGGTGAACACGCCGCTGGAGAGTTTCTGCTTGGCTTCACGCGTGGAACTCGCAGTCTCCACCTCGAAACCGTTCATTTCAAGGATGGCTTTCAGTGTCAGCAAAATAGCCAGTTCATCATCTACAAGCAAAATGCGTCGCTTCATCGAGAGCTCCCGGGGAATGTAAGGAAACGGCATCGAGCAACTTAACCGTTTCCATTGGATGCGAATAGCCTATCAAACGAACGATCGGCCGAAACGTAAAACATGCTGGCAAAGATTCTGAACGCGGGGAACAACGGCAGCAGTCGCATGCTACGACTAACTCACCCCAATTTGCCCATATAATACTCCTGTGGGCAGTTTCTACGTTGAAAACTTCGGTTGTCGTGCCACCCAGGCCGACGGTGCGGCAATTGAGCGCCAGTTGACGGGGACCGGTTTGTCGCGCGCGGAAACCGCCGCAGAAGCTGAAGTCGTGGTCCTGAACACCTGCACCGTCACAGCCGCAGCCGATCAGGACGCACGTGCCGCCATCCGGAAAATTCATCGCGCCAATCCGGCGGCCCGCATTCTGGTCACGGGATGCTATGCACAGCGCGCGCCAGAAGAGATCGCGGGAATTGAAGGCGTCTCGCTGGTGGTGGGGAATTCACACAAGCATCGCCTCGCCGAAATTGCTGCAGACAGCGGCTTCGTCCCGCTGCACTCGCTGGCTGCGGTCACGCACGGCGCACCTGCCGTGTCCTTCGCGGAGCAATCCGTCGACTCTGCACATCACGCTCGCGTGGTGGTGGAAGATATTTTTGCGCACACCGAGCTGATGGCCGCGCCGGTCTTTGATTCCGACAACGAAAAGACCCGGCCCAACCTCAAGGTGCAGGACGGCTGCAACAATCGCTGTTCGTTCTGCGTGATTCCCTATGTGCGCGGGCGCAGCCGCTCGCTTCCCTTGGGCGAGGTGCTGACCAACGTGGATCAACTGGTGGCCAATGGCTACCAGGAACTGGTGCTGAGCGGAATCAACCTGGGTAAGTGGGGACGCGATCTGCGCGCTGCCTCGGAGGTGAACTCGGCGGTCCGCAGCCTGCGCTTTACCGACCTGCTGCGCGCGGTGCTGGATCGCACCGCGGTTCCGCTGCTGCGTATCAGTTCAGTGGAGGCGATGGACTGGAGCGACGAGTTGATCGCCCTCATGGCAGCGACCACGCGGATCGCCCGCCACGCTCATGTGCCCCTGCAGAGCGGCAGCGACCGCATTCTCCGCCTGATGCATCGCCGCTACCGCCCCTGGCATTATGAAGACCGCATTCGCCGCATTCGCCAGGCCATGCCGACGGCTGCCATCGGCGCAGATGTGATGGTCGGCTTCCCCGGTGAGAGCGAAGAAGATTTTGAGCAGACGCGTGCGTTCATTGAGCGGCTGCCGTTCACCTATCTGCACGTGTTCACCTATTCTTCGCGGCCCGGCACGCGTTCGGCGGAGATGCCCAACCAGGTTCCGGTGCAAAAGGCGCGCGAGCGCAACCGCGTTCTGCGCGAACTGGCTGCCCGCAAGAAACACGAATTCCAGCAGCAGTTCGTTGGCGGCACCCTGCGGGCACTCACGCTCACGCAGATTTCCCGCGGCCGCACCGAGGCGCTGACGGACAACTATCAAAAGCTCTGGCTAAAGGGCGAGCTGGCGCCGAATCGAATGCTGACCGCGCGCATCCATTCCATTGAGGGCGAAGCGCTGGTGGGAGAAGTGCACGACTAATGGTCCACTGCTTCCCTCGCAAGGAGCACACATGCCCGATGTCTATGACTTTTCAGCCAAGTTAAATAGTGGGGAAGAGAAACCGCTTGCCGACTATCGCGGCAAGGTTCTGCTGATTGTGAACACGGCCAGCAAGTGCGGATTCACACCGCAGTACAAGGGGCTGGAAGAGCTCTACAAGAAATATGCCGCGCAGGGACTTGAGGTACTCGGCTTTCCCTGCGACCAGTTCGGGCATCAGGAGCCCGGATCGGATGATCAGATTCGCGGATTTTGCGAGCTCAATTTCGGCGTGACGTTTCCGCTGTTTTCCAAAGTCGAAGTCAATGGCGACGGCGCACACCCGCTCTATAAGTATCTGAAGTCCGAAGCTGGAGGACTGCTCGGCAGCGCCATCAAGTGGAACTTTACGAAGTTCCTGGTGGGGCGCGATGGCCGCGTAGTGGGACGCTACAGCCCTACTACCACTCCGGAAAAAATCGGAGGAGACATTGCGAAGACGCTCGAGGACTGAGCTACATCCTTATCGTGCTATACTTTAAGCGGTATAGGTACCATCGGAGGAACGTATCGACAAACGTTTTATTCGCACGAATGAGCGTATTCGCGTCCGCGAAATCCGCGTGATCGACGACCAGGGCGAGCAGCTTGGAATCATGACTCCTCTGGACGCGCTTAAAATTGCCAAGGAAAAATCACTTGACCTGGTGGAAGTATCACCCACCGCGCAGCCACCTGTCTGCCGCATCATGGACTTTGGTAAGTACATGTATGAGCAGGAAAAAAAGGAGCGCGCGGCTAAGAAGAACCAGAAAGTTATCACCATTAAGGAAGTCAAGTTCCGCATTAATGTGGACGAGCACGATTACCAGACCAAGAAGAATCATGCTCTGCGCTTCCTCAGTGAAGGTGACAAGGTAAAGGCAACCATCTTTTTCCGCGGTCGTGAAATGACCCGCCAGATGCTCGGTCGTGAGATCTTGCAGCGGTTGATCAAAGACATTGCGGACAAAGCAGTGGTAGAAAATATGCCCCGGCAGGAAGGTAACACCCTGCACCTGATTCTGGCTCCGCCGAAGGTTCAGAAGTAGCCGCACGGGCGCAGGCAGTTTTGGTCTGCGCATCTCTGTACGCAGCTTTCCGCCGCAAGTTCGAGGGCTTTCCGCTGGGCCAGTTTGCCCGGAGGGGTGGTTCTCGTGTTTAATAACAAGAGTTGTATTTAGGACCCAACAATGCCGAAGATGAAGACTCACAGCGGTGCTTCCAAGCGCTTCCACAAGACAGGCTCGGGCAAGGTAAAGCGCGGTTTCGCTTTCCAGCGCCACATCCTGACTTCGAAGAGCACGAAGAGCAAGCGCCAGACGGATATGGGCGGAATGATCGACAAGGTCGATTTGCCCAAGATCCTGAGGATGATCCCCTACTAAACAGGGGCGATTTCCCGCCGGGCGGCATCGATTCGTCCGGTGCAACAAAGGGTGAAAAACCCGGGTGTGTGAAGAGGTTCAAGGGTTGAAAAGCCTCCTGCCTCCAGCCGCCATAATCCCGCGGACATAGTCCAGCGGATGTTTCTAAAAGGAAGGTAGCAGCAATGCCTCGCGTAAAACGTGGTACTAAGCGCCGTGACAAGCGCAAAAAGATCTTAGAGCGGGCGAGTGGTTATTTCCTCACGAAGTCCAAGCTCTACCAGGCAGCACAGGAGGCCGTGCAGCGCGGTCTCAAGTTCGCTTTTACTGGCCGTAAGCAGAAGAAGCGTCAGTACCGTTCGCTTTGGATTGTGCGCATCAACGCCGCCGCCAAGCTGAACGGGATCAGCTATTCGCAGTTCGTTCACGGTCTGAAAATCGCAGGTATCGAGCTTGACCGCAAGATTCTTGCTGACATCGCCGTGCATGATCCCGCGGGCTTTGCCGCCCTGGTCGTGCAGGCCAAGGCCGCCGTGCCGGCGCAGGCGTAAAGCAGAACTCGACCAAGTACTGAAAGCCACGAATGGCACGGGAACACAAACACGCAACAGTTTGTGGGCTCCGCAAACCATTCGTGGCTTTTCTACGTTTGACGTGGGCTGTTTTAGTAGGTGTCATCCTGAGCGAAGCGAAGGACCCCTATGGCGAGGCGGGAGTACCGATTCTTTACCTACATACTCGGAAGCCTCTCTGGCACGCTCTACATTGGGATGACAAACAACATTGCGCGAAGAGTCTGGCAGCACAAGCAGCATGAGATTCCGGGCTTTACCGCAAAGTACGCAGTGGATCGATTGCTGTACTTCGAGAGTTTTGATGATGTACGCACAGCGATCGACCGCGAAAAGCAACTGAAAGGCTGGACGCGGGAGAAGAAGATCGCGCTCATTGAACGATCAGAACCCGAAATGGATGGATTTGAGCCGCGAGTGGTGCGAATGCGATAGGGGTCCTTCGACTCCGCTACGCTCCGCTCAGGATGACACGAAGTGAGAATTGCATAGGATACTCATGTACACCGTTCCCAAGCTCGAAGATTTCTCTCCTGCCGCGCTCGACGCGGCAACCGCCGAACTACTGGCCGCCCTCGTCGCCGAGTCGCAGGCTGCCGCCGATCCCAAGGCGTTTGAAGAGTTCCGCAACCGCTGGATGGCGCGCAAGAACGGCGTGCTGGCGCAGGTTAACGAACTGTGGCTGAAGGCCGCGCCCGGCCCCGCCAAGCGCGACGTAGGCCAGCGCGTGAACGCCCTCAAGCAGCGCGCGGAAGCCCTGGTCACCGAGGCCGAGCAACTCGCTGCCAGCTCCGGTCTGAGCGCGAAGCTCAAGGCTGAGACCATTGACATTTCTCTGCCCGGAATCGAACGCCCGCTCGGCGTACGGCACCCCGTCCTCAGGACGTTGGACGAGCTGATCTCAGTCTTCGTGAAGATGGGTTACTCCGTCGCCGAAGGGCCCGAGGTCGAGACGGACTACTACAACTTTGAGGCGTTGAATTTTCCGCCCAATCATCCAGCGCGCGACACGCAGGACACGCTGTTCATCGCCAATCAGGAGACGAAGGCGCAGCGCGATCGCCTGCTGCTGCGCACGCACACATCACCGGTGCAGATCCGCACCATGGAAAACCTGAAGCCTCCGGTGCGCGTGATTTGTCCCGGCAAGGTGCATCGCAATGATGCGCCGGACGCAACGCACTCGCCGGTCTTTCACCAGCTTGAGGGCCTCTGCGTGGACACCAACATCACCTTCGGCGATCTGAAGGGCACGCTCGATCACGCCATGAAATCGATGTTCGGTTCGGCGGTGAAGACCAGCTTCCGTCCGTCGTTCTTCCCATTCACCGAGCCCAGCGTGGAAGTCTCCATTAGCTGCCCGTTCTGCGGCGGCCGCGGATGCCGTCCGTGTAAGCAGAGCGGCTGGATTGAGTTGCTCGGCGCGGGCATGGTTGATCCGAACGTCTTTGGCTTTGTGAACTACGACGCGAAAAAGCTGAGCGGCTTCGCCTTCGGCATGGGCGTGGAGCGGCTTGCGATGATGACCTATAACGTCGATGACATTCAGCAGTTCTTCTACGGCGACATGCGCTTTCTGGAGCAGTTTGCGTAATGAAAATTTCACCGAATTGGATTCGCGATTTTGTTTCTCCCACGGCGAGTGACCGTGATGTTGCCGAGGCGCTGACCGTCAGCGGCATCGCCATTGAGGGCTACTTCGGCGAGGGCGATGACCAGACATGGGAAGCCGAAATCACCACCAACCGCGTGGACGCCATGAATCACTACGGCGTGGCGCGCGAGGTCTCGGCCATCTACGACGTCGACCTCGCGCCACTCGCGCCCAAGGTTGCTGTGAGCGGCGCGGGGAACTTTGACATCAAGATTGAAGATTCCGAGGGCTGCGCGCGTTACACCGCACGCGTGGTGCGTGGCGTGAAGATTGCATCGGCTCCTGCGAAGATTGCGCACCGTCTTGAACTGGTCGATCAGCGCAGCATCAGCAACGTGGCCGATGCGTCGAACTATGTGCTCAACGAAATTGGACAGCCGACGCACGCCTTCGATCTCGATAAGCTTGAGGGCGGAAAGATCATTGTGCGCCGCGCGCGCGTTGGAGAGACCATCACTACGCTCGACGGTGTTGAGCGCAAGCTCCTGCCCGAAGACCTTGTCATCGCCGACGCCATAAAGCCCGTGGCCATTGCCGGAGTGATGGGCGGCGAAGCAACGATGATCACCTACTCGACAAAGAATGTGCTGATCGAATCCGCGTGGTTTGATCCCGCATCGATTCGCCGCACCGCTCGCAGGCTTGGCATGCACACCGACGCATCGCATCGTTACGAGCGCGGCGCTGATCCGGGCATTACGCAAGTGGCCTGTCTGCGCGTGGCTGAGTTGATCCAGCAGAGCGCAGGTGGCACGGTATCCGAAGAGATTGACGTGAAGGCTCGCGACCTCGCGCAGCCGCGCATTGCTCTGGCTTTGAGCGAGGTGAAGCGCATCCTTGGCGTTGCGATTCCCGCCGCGGAGATCGCGCGCATCCTGCGGCGCCTGGGCTTCATCGTGGAAGGAGAGGGCTCGGAGTTCGCGGTGATTGTGCCTACGTGGCGGCTCGATGTGGAGCGCGAAATCGACCTCATTGAAGAGGTCGCGCGCATTTATTCCTATCTCAAGATTCCCAGCACACTGCCGTCGTTTGCCGGTGGCGTGGTCGAGTTGCCGAACGCGCGCAAGCAGGCTGTACTGCGCAATCGTCTGCTCGCGCTGGGCTACAACGAATCGCTCTCCTCCACGTTCATTCCGCAGGAGGACGCGCGCTTCTTTGCCTCATCCGAGCCCGTCCGCATTGCCAATCCTTTGAGCGAGGAAGCGGCGTTCATGCGCACCACGCTTGTTCCGGGACTGCTGCTGCAGGCGGCTTACAACCTGAATCGCGGCAACACCGATGTGCGCCTCTTCGAGGCCGGACACGTGTACGCCATGCAGGGCGAGCGGGTGGACGAGCACAACTCTCTCGCAATACTTTCTACCGGAACTGCGCAACTTGCGAGCGTTCATGGCAAGCCAGGTCCGCTCTCGTTCTTCCACCTCAAGGGAGACATCGAGCAACTACTCGCGGCCTTTGACGTTGCGGACGTGACGTTTGATCGCACGGTGCCCACGTGGCTGCATCCTGGCCGCTCTGCGCGCGCGCAGGTTGCGGGTAAGACGGTCGCAATCTTCGGGCAGCTTCATCCTGAGGTGGCAGCCACACGCAAGCTGAAGCAGGATGTTTTCGTCGCAGAGATTTTTGTCGAGGAGCTTTATCGGCTTGCGCTGCGTCAACCGGCATACACTTCGGTCTCGAAGTATCCAGCAGTCGAGCGCGACTTCTCGTTCTTGTTGCCCGAGGGTGTGGAGTTCGAGAGCATCCGCCAGAAGCTTGCTTCGCTACAGATTGCGGAACTCACGGCAGTGCTTCCGGCAGAGACATTCCGCGGCGGCTCGCTGGCGTTGGGAACTTACTCGTTCCTGCTGCGCGTGCGCTTCCAGTCTGCCGAGCGCACGCTGAAAGATGATGAAGTTGCAAACTGGTCGCAGCAGATTGTGAAGGCCGTCGAAGAACTGGGCGGAGCGCTGCGGCAGTAGCGTCTCGATTGTAAGAGGGAAGCCCCGCAGCGACTTAGCGTGAGCTGGATTTTACGACGTGCTAAACGCGTCCGCTGTCTCCTCCAGCAGCGGCTCCTCTTCGGCGCTTGCGTCCAGCAAATCCGTCGGCAGAGTCTTCTTCGGCTTCACGCCGAGGCTCTTCAGCATCTCGGCCTGGCGAATCACATTCCCCCGGCCAGTAGAGAGCTTGCCGAGCGCGAGGCCGTAGCTGGTCTTTGCTTGCTCCAGGCGATCACCGACGCACTTTAGGTCTTCCACAAAGCCCACGAGCTTGTCGTAGAGTTCGGCACCGCGATTCACAATGTCCTGCACGTTCTGCTTCTGCCGCTCCTGACGCCACAGGTGGGCTACAGTGCGCACCACGAAGAGCAGGGTACTGGGAGACACCAGCAGCACGTTGCGCTCGTAGGAGCTTGCCCACAGCTCGGGATCGTTGCTGATGGCGGCCATGAACGCGCCCTCAATGGGGACGAACATGCACACGAAGTCGATGGACTGTAGCTGGTGCAGCGCCTGGTAATTCTTGTCGGCCAGTTCGCGAATGTGTTTGCGCACGGAGTCCATGTGGCGTGCCAGCGCCAGCTTGCGCGCATCGTCCGTCTCGGCGTTGACGTACTCGCTATAGGCGGTGAGCGAAACCTTGCTGTCAATCACAAGGTGCTTGTTCTCCGGCAGCTTCACGATAACGTCAGGGCGCACGTTGCGCGACTCATCATTGCGGAAGCTGTTCTGCACAAAGTACTCCTCGTCTTTGCGCAGGCCTGAGGACTCAAGAATCTTCTCCAGAATCATTTCGCCAAGGTCGCCCTGCGCTTTGGCGGATGTGGTGAGCGCGCGCGTCAGGTTGCTGGTTTCGGCCGTGAGCTGCTGATTCAGTCCGGTCAGCATGCGCACCTGCTCGGCAAGGGCTGAGCGCCCCTCGGTCTCCTTGACGTAGACGTCTTCCACTTTCTGCTGGAAGCTCTTGATCTTCTCAGAGAGCGGCGTGAGCAGTTGCGAAAGGTTCTCCTGATTCTGCTGGGTGAAGCGCTTGGTTTTTTCTTCCAGAATGCGGTTGGCCAGGGCTTCGAACTGGTTGGAGAGTTCGACCCGCGCGGCGGTCAGCAGTTCGAGCTTTTCGCTGGACTGTTGGCGCTCGGCGATGAGGCGCTGCTCGAACTGAAGTTCGTGTTGTTTGAGCTGTTCGCCCAGCCGTCCAGCCTCAAGCTCGGCGACATGGCACGCGCTTGTACTTAGTTTCAGTTCACTGCTAACTTTAGTAAGTTGGTCCTGCGCGGCAGCAAGGTTATCCTTGCTGGCAGCCAGCTCCGCTTGCAGGGTGGCCAATTGCGAGCGCAACCCGGTAGAGCGTGCGGCTAGAACCCCAGCCGCAAGGCAGGCTCCGAAAATGAATGCAAGGATAGCGACCAGCGCGATGGTGACCATGAGGAATGCTCCGAGTTCTTGGATTGTAACGCAGCTTGGTGGTGGAAAGTTACCGCGGATGTTGCGTATCCTTATGCCCCTGCTACTGGTAGCGGCCTCATTCGCTCAGTCTACGCCGGCATTCGATTCGGCGGCCGAGCAGCAAATTCTTCAATTACTCAACCGCGAGCGCCATTCGCGAGGGCTCAGCACGCTGATCTTTGACGAGCGCCTGCAGCGGGCCGCACGCAGACATAGCATGTCCATGGCTAATCGCGGCGAGGTGGAGCATCAACTCTCGGGCGAGCCCAAGTTGGCTTCCCGCCTCGGCGAAGTTGCGCTGCGCTACGATGCCAGTGGTGAGAATGTCGCTCGCACCTCCACTGCGGAGCGGGCCCACGTGGCTCTGATGAATTCGCCTGGACATCGCGCCAATATTCTCGATCCAGTTTTCAATTCGGTTGGCATCGGCGTCGTGAATACCCCAGACGGAATCTATGTGACGCAGGACTTTGCGCGCCGTCTGCCGGATGCCTCCGTGGAGGATGCAGAGGAGCGCACGGCGGCGAACCTGAACCGCTTGCGCAAAGAGGCCGGCTTGGTGAGTTGGAAACGCGTTACGGCTCCCGAACTGCGCGTACAGGCGTGCGAAATGGCAAGGCGCGACAAGCTGAATCCGCGTCTTGGACTGCTATCCACCAAGGTCAGCAATTCGGTGGCTTTCACCGCCATCGATCTCAGCCAGATCCCAGCGTCGCTCGACCGATTGAAAATCACCTCTGCCAGCGGATTCTCCGTGGGTGCCTGTTATTCGGCCAGCGCCAGCTATGAAAATCCGGTCTTCTGGATCGTGGTAGTCACCTACTTCTGAGCCCATAGTTTATTTCGGCGGAACTTGTGGCATCGTGCCGCCGTATCTGTTCCCATGCGCCGGCGAACACGCGGGGTGTTCGCCGCAATCATCGCAGACGCGCAGGAGGGAACAGCCATGGACGCCAGATTTTATTGGATGATCGACAGTAAGCCAATGCGCATTGCCATGAACGCCGCCGCTTTTGGCATGTGGTTCGCCGCAGCTTTTGGGCTCATGTTCTTCGCCGTCAAAGCGTAGCGCCATTTGCGTGCGCGGCATTGAGGCGAAACAAAAACGCGGGCCAGCGAATCGTCGCCATGCCCGCGTTTGTTTCTATGAGTTAAAAGCTAAACCTTGGCAGGTTCTGCCTTCTTCGCATACTTGGTCTCTACGTAGTCGCTCAAGATCTGCTTGAACTCGTTCACAATGTTGTCACCCTTGAGCGTGGTTACCAGCTTTCCGTCGATAAAGACGGGAGCCTTCGGATCTTCAAACGTGCCTGGCAGCGAGATGCCGATGTTGGCGTGCTTTGACTCGCCCGGCCCATTGACGATGCAGCCCATGACAGCCAGCTTCATCTCCTCTACGCCGTCGAACTCCTTGCGCCATGCGGGCATTTGCTCGCGCACGTAGAACTGAATCTGCTGCGCCAGCTCCTGGAAATATGTAGAAGTGGTGCGTCCGCAGCCTGGGCAGGCCGTAACCTGCGGCAAAAAGCTGCGAATCCCCAGCGATTGCAGGACCTGTTGCGCTACCTGCACTTCTTCCGTGCGGTCGCCGCCCGGTGCCGGAGTCAGCGAGACGCGGATGGTATCGCCGATGCCCTCTTGCAAGAGGATCGCAAGGCCGGCCGTGCTGGCCACAATTCCCTTGGCTCCCATGCCCGCTTCGGTGAGGCCCAGGTGCAGCGGATACTCACAGCGCGCGGCCAGGTCACGATAGACGTCCACAAGGTCCTGCACGCCGCTCACCTTGGCACTGAGCAGGATGTGGTCGCCCGCGAGTCCGTAGCTCTCAGCCAGTTCCGCCGAGTGCAGGGCGCTGGTGATCATAGCTTCGATCATCACCAGGCGCGGCTCCTTCGGCTCGGCCAGCTTGGCGTTTTCGTCCATCATGCGCGCCAGCAACTGCTGATCGAGCGAGCCCCAGTTCACGCCAATGCGTACTGGCTTGTCATTCTCAATGGCGCACTCAATCATGGTGCGGAAGTTGTCGTCGTTCTTGCGTCCAATGGAGACGTTGCCGGGATTGATGCGGTACTTTGCCAGCGCCCGTGCGCACTCAGGATAGTTCTTGAGGAGCAAGTGTCCGTTGTAGTGGAAGTCGCCCACAATGGGCACGTGCACTCCCATCGCTGCCAGCTCGTCCACAATGGGACGCACCGCCGCCGCGGCAGCGTCATTGTTGACCGTGACGCGCACCACCTCTGACCCAGCGCGAGCCAGCGCTGCAACCTGTTTGACCGTGGAGGCGATGTCCGCCGTATCGGTGTTGGTCATGGACTGCACCATCACCGGAGCGTCGCTGCCGACGCGAACGTTTCCAATCTTTGCTGTGTAGCTTTTTCTGCGTTTGAGGATTGCCATGGATTACTCTTCTCTAAGTTTATCAGTCCCGCTGTTGCCGGGTGATGAAAAGGGCGCCCGCAGGCGCCCTTTTCAATTTCATTCCGAAGTTACTGGCCGGGTAGCATCTTGACCACGTCGTTGAAGATCACCATCCCTGCAAACAGTACAAGGCAGACGAACGCCGCCTGGTACAGCCGGATCTTGATGGCCTCGTTGATGTCGCGGCGCATGACAGATTCCACCAGCAGCATAGCGATCAGACCGCCGTCGAGAATCGGAATCGGCAGCAGGTTGAACAGCCCAAGCTGCAGGCTGATCATGGCCATGAACTCCATCAGGTCGTTGGCGCTGCGGTGATGCACCATCTCGCCGGAGACCCTTACGATCTCAATCGGACCAGACATCTGCTTCACTGAAACCTTGCGCTCGGCCATGCGTCCCAGCAGGTCAAAGATCAGCCCGGAGAGCTTCTTGCACTCGTCCACCGAACGGCTGAATGCCTGCGTCACGGGAAGCTTTTCCACCTGCATGGGTTCCGAGCCAAAGCCAATCCGGTAAGTCTTGGTCTGCGGGTCCAACTGCACCAGCTTCGGAGTGACAGTCAGCGTCATCCGCTGCCCTTGCCGCAACAGATCCAGATGCACTGGCGTGTCCTTTGTCGTCTGCAGGTAGGCCTGCATGGCGCCGGTGGCGTGAATCGCGTTGCCATCCACCGTGAGGATCTCGTCGCCGACCTTCAGCCCAGCCTGCTCGCCGGGCATATCCTTCTCCAGCGCGGTGACGATGAACGGCTTCCACGGAAGCCATCCGGCGTCGCCCGCCTGCTGCTTGCCATCGGCCCTCGGAGTCAATGTAACCGGCAGCACCTGTTCGCCGCGCTTCACGCGCAACGACATCGGCTGGTTGGGACTTACCAATACCTTGTTGAACACATCCTGCCAGGTTGGGTTCTGCAACCCGGCAATTTCGACGAGTTGATCCCCTGGCTTCAGTCCGGCCTGATCTGCCGGGAAGCCCGGAACGCACCAGCCCACCACGGCCGGCTGATAGAAACCGTAGGGAACCTCATGATGCAGAGTAAACACTGCGGTCAGCAGCACCACGGCCAGCACCATGTTCGCAGCCGGCCCGGCCACTGCAATAATCAACCGCTGCCAGCGGGGATGGCGAAGGAACTCGCCAGCATCTTCGCCGGGTGCGCCTTCGGTCCGCTCTTCGGGCATTTCAACCGCGTTGACTCCGGTCATCTTCACGTAGCCGCCCAGCGGCACCGCAGAGATCCGGTAGTCCGTTTCGCCGCGCTTGAAGCCGAACAGGCGCTTGCCGAAGCCAAGGGAAAAGACTTCCACGCGCACGCCCAGAAGCTTGGCCGCCGCAAAATGGCCAAACTCGTGCACCAGAATCATTACTCCCAGTACAAGTACCGCACCGACCAGAGTGTAAAAAGCGCTCGTCATAAACAGAATGTGATTTCTCCTACTTCGTGGTCGCCATTCGCGAACCACCCGCTCCAGCATTTACAAAGCGGTCTGCGCGTTCACGCGCCTCGGAATCCATGCATAGGACCTCGTATATAGATTCCGGTTTACGGGCTGGCGTTTCATTCAAAACTGCTTGAATTGTGGCAGGAATGCCCATGAAGGGGATTTTGCCCTCCAAAAAAGCAGCTACGGCTACTTCGTCGGCTGCATTCAGGGCCACCGTCTTGGCTCCGCCCGCCTCCACAGCCTCATAGGCCAGCCGCAAACAGGGGAACTTGTCCAGGTCGGGCGGGCAGAAGTCGAGGTGCTTCAGGGAGAGCACGTCGAAGCGCAGATCGCTCTCAATGCGCTCTGGCCAGGTCAGCGCGTAGAGAATAGGCAGTCGCATGTCGGTCACGCTGATTTGCGCCAGAATGCTGCCGTCCACAAACTCCACCATGCTGTGCACCGTGCTCTGCGGATGCACCACAACCTTGGTCCGCGACGGAGGAGTGTTGAAGAGCCGCACCGCCTCGATCACCTCAAAGCCTTTGTTCATCAGCGTTGCCGAGTCAATGGTGATGCGGCGGCCCATCTTCCATGTGGGATGATTGAGCGCCTGGGCCACGGTGATGTTGGCAAATTCCTCGCGCGGCGTGTGCAGAAATGGACCGCCGGAAGCGGTCAGCCACACGCGTTCCACTTCATTCATGCGACCACCGCGCAGGCACTGGTGTACCGCGTTGTGCTCACTGTCAATAGGCAGCAGAGGCTTGCCCTGGCGCTGTGCTTCGGCCATAAACAGCTCGCCAGCGGCTACCAGGCATTCCTTGTTGGCCAGGCCAATCTCTTTGCCCGCCTTGACGGCTTCGTAGGTGGCTTCCAGCCCGGCCACGCCCACAATGGCGCTGACCACGAAATCCACGTCGTCATGGGTAGCCACGGCCACCGTACCGGCCGTGCCCCAAACCACCTCGGTTTCGGTCACTCCGGCATCACGGAGACGGGTACGCAGCAGTTCCGCGCTTTGTTCGTGGGCTACGGAAAGCAGCTTGGGACGCCAGCGCAGCGTCTGCTGGTAGGCAAGCTCAAGATTCGAGCCCGCGGCCAAGGTCACGACCGAAAAGCGGTCCGGATAACTTTCGACGATTTTGAGAGTGCTGCAACCGATCGATCCGGTCGAGCCCAGGATTGCGATTCGTTTCATCACAGATACTTACAGTCTAACTCCTGCTCCTATGCGGAGACGAATTTCGCTCCAAAAACTGCGAATAGCAAGAACGCCACGGGCAAAGCCAGCAGCAGAGCGTCGATGCGATCCAGAATGCCGCCATGACCGGGCAGAATGGTTCCGGAGTCCTTCACCCCGGCTCCGCGTTTGAAGGCCGATTCGATCAGATCTCCCACCTGTGCAGCCACGTTGATGACCGCAGCCAGCAGTGCCGCCAGCCACATTGGAGCTCGCGCGTAGGCCGGAGTATCAAACAGTAGCGACTCCTGCCCATCGCTGATCAAATGCATTTTGCCCAGGCCGGAAGCGATCTCCGGGACGTAATGCGCGAACAGGCAGCAGACCGCCACGGAAAAGACCAGCGACGCGATCGCACCTTCCACGGTTTTGCCCGGGCTGATGCGCGGCGCAAGCTTGTGCCGTCCCATGCTTTTGCCAACATACATCGCCGCAGTGTCGCCCATCCATACGGCGAAGAACGTAAATAGCACGAAAACCCACCCGCGTGCGCTCTCCCGCAGCATGGCCATCAGCAGCAGTGGAAGGCCAATGTAGGGAAGCGCCAGATAGCTCATCGCAGCGCCGGGCAGCGCGGACTTCAGATCCTCGCGCCCCATGGCAGCCGTCATCAGCAGGAACGGCGCGCACAGAAAGAGCAGCAGGACCCCTGCCAGCAAAGCCCCGCCTACGTAGCTCTGCGCGTAGTAATACACCACGAACAGCGCAGCCGTGAAGATGTAGGTCAGCAGGCGAAAAGGTTCAACGCCATAGCTGTCCGTGATGGCCAGGTATTCCATGACGGCGGTCAGCGCCACAATGACGGTGATCAGCAGGAAGAGCCAGAGAGGCGCGCGCAATACGGCCAGCAGCACCAGCGGAATCAGGATCGCAGCGGTAAGAATACGTTTCATGTGATACCAGCAGGGTACCTTCTGGCGGGGTCAGGAAGCAAAAAGGGAATGTAAACTAAACAGCTGCGCCCACGTTCCCGTAGCGCCGTTCGCGACGCTGGAAGTCAGCCAGCGCCTCCAGAAGATGGTTGCCGTCAAAGTCCGGCCAAAGCGTCTGGGTGACGTAGATTTCCGTGTAAGCCAACTGCCACAGGAGAAAGTTGGACAGTCGCATCTCCCCGCTGGTGCGAATCACCAGGTCCGGGTCCGGCAGGTCTGCGGCGTACATATGGCGAGAAACCATCTCCTCGTCAATGACCAGATTCTGCAGGCCTCCGTTGCTGGCCGCCTTCTGCACAATGGCTTGGAATGCGTCAATCAACTCGGCCCGTGCCCCATAGTTGAGCGCCAGGGTCATGATCATTCCCGTATTCTGTGCCGTCTGCTCGGTGGCCCACGCCATCCGCTCCTGCACCTCGGGCGGCAGTTCGTGGAGGCGCCCAATGTAGCGAAGCTGGATGTTGTTTTCGTTCATCAGTGGAACTTCATTCTTGAGGTAGGTGCGGAGCAAAGCCATCAGGAAGCTGGTCTCGGTCTTGGGACGCTTCCAGTTCTCCGCCGAAAACGCATAGAGCGTCATTGCCGGCAGATGGATGCGCGCACCTAGAGTGATGATGTCGCGCACGGCTTCCACGCCGCGCTTGTGCCCTGCAATGCGTGGTAGATGGCGTCGGCTGGCCCAGCGGCCGTTGCCATCCATGATGATTGCAAGGTGTTGTGGTAGCCGTTCTGGATCGAGCTTGGCGAATAGTTCTGCTTGCTTGCGAGTCAGCCCGGCAGGGACGGTGGTGTGCAAAGCGTTCCCTCAAAAACGAGTATTTTGAAGCTAGCACACGCTCCGGCTTCTTGCAATGCACGGAGGTGAGTCGCACTCGATGCTAGGCCACTTGGCGGCGGCGCACCAGGTGATACTCCTGCTGGCGGCGGTCATAACGCAGGTCAAATTGCACGGCGCAGGCCTCACAGAGCCATAAAGCTGTTTGCTTGGCTTCTTTGTCGCCCTTCTCCGAGCGCCGGACAAACAGTTTGCCTTCGCCCAGCTTCTTGAATTCCTGCGGGCACTGTGGGTTCGCACACTTGGAGACATTCGCGTTGACCATTCTCTGCTCCTCAACATTGGGGTCACTGCGTGAACGGCAAGAGGGCACCCATCAGAAGGGCGCCGCTCTGGATTGCTGCTGTTTCAATTGAGTAGGAAGCGCACGGCCCCCTTTGAGTTATCCGGGGGAATGGAAGCCGCCGCTGTTCGCACCGCTGCCCGCCCCGGCCACCGCCGGAGTGGGCCATCCTTCAATGCTTCTAGGCTGAGCGCCGGGGCATCGCCGTCATTTCGCGTACCTGGTTCAGCACACTCATCCACTGAATCCCGTTCAGCTTGCGCATATAGGGCATCAGTTCGGAGATGAACTCATCCTGGGAAAGTTCGCGAATGTCATCTTCGTTCGTGCGTCCAGTGGTCAGCAGATCGCTGATCCGCACGCGCAAGGCTCCGGCCAGCCGCTCCAGCGAACCCAGAGTCGGACACGCCTTCTCGTTCTCAATCTTGGAGACGTAGGTGCGCGGGACGCTCATGCGCAGTGCAAGCTGGCGTTGGCTCAGGCCAGCCCGAACCCGCAGCGAGCGAATCGCTGCCGCAACCGGAAGCTGACGGCACGGCATGGTTTCCACCGTGTGCGTCATGTTGACCGGCGCATGCATGGGAACTACCTCTGGAAGTTCATCCAGAGAAGTCTTGCAACGGCGGCAAATATTGTTTGAGGTCCGAAACTGGACCAGGTGGCATTCGTCGCAACGGACCACTTCCCGTGAATCCACGGGTGCAAGAGTCGTAGCTGCCATGCGATATGTACGGAGCTGCCAGAGCGTAGCAAACCCCGTCACCCGGAATCCCAATCGATACGCATCGAGTTGGTAACCGTGTGACAGCTTGTAATTTGCAGTCTTTCCTGCCTCTATGTCAATCACAATCTCAGTGAATTGTCTGTAATTCCCCCAAGGTAGCCAACAAAAGCCGGAGAAAACTGGCGAAAACACGGAGAAACGCGTCCTCTCCGAAGCCCCCTCTCGCTGTTTACCAATCAGGTTCGGCGGCCTTGAAAAACGCGGTTGAACTCATACAATCCGGCACCATTCGCACACAAAAAAACGAGCCAACCGATGGTTGGCTCCGTGCAGACTGTTTCCCTGACTAAATGGCTAGACCGGACTCGTGGAAGGTGTACCCCGGAAAGCAGCCAGATGCTTTTTCCGGCGGTCATAGCCAAGAATACACCAACTCTAGACCCGCTCTATTGTGCACAAATCCTGCAGGCGACATTGAAGGCCGACGCTCACGCGCGGAACTTGCAAGTCGCACACACCGCCCCTGCCTCAACAAAGATTAGGAGCGATGTAAAAGAGAATGCCCTTGTAAGTGCAATCCGCCAGCCAAAGGCTCTGGAAACAAACCTTTGCTGCTCACCACCTTGCGCCAGCCTGTGGATTCTTTCTCTCGAAATCCATACATGCTGCCATCTTGAATCCAGAATCCAGTAGATTTACCGGAGCGCGGCCGCCAGTTTTCCTTCGCGAATCACCTTTGCAACCGCTGCAATATCCGGAGCCAGCGATCGGTCTTGCGTCACCATGGGCGACACCGCACGAATCTCTTTCAGTGCCTGTTGCGCGCGTTTGCCAGGCTTCAGAGGAGCCAGCAGGTCCACGGCCTGCGCCGCCGCCAGTGCCTCAATCGCCAGCACGTGGCGCACATTCTGGATCACCCGCTTCAGCTTTAACGCCGCCGTCATGCCCATGGAGACGTAATCTTCCTTGTTTCCGCTGGTAGTAATCGAATCCACCGATGCGGGATGGCCCAGCACCTTGTTCTCGCTCACCAGGGCCGCGGCCGTTACCTGCGGCATCATGAAGCCGGAATTCAACCCAGCACCGGGAGCCAGAAACGCCGGCAGCCCTTCGCTCAGCGCCGGATTCACCAGCCGCTCAATGCGCCGCTCGCTGATTCCTGCAATCGCCGAAATGGAAATCGCCAGGAAGTCCAAGGCAAAGGCAATGGGCTGTCCGTGGAAGTTTCCTCCGGAGATGACCTCACCCTCCGCCACCTCTCCGGCCTTCCGCTTGGTGCCTGCCGGGAGTGCCTTCACGAAGACCAGCGGATTATCGACCGCTGAATTCATCTCGATCTCGAAGACCTGCCGCGCGTAGTCCAGCACGTCCAGCACGGCTCCGTGCACCTGCGGAATGCAGCGCATCGAGTACGCGTCTTGCACGCGCTTGCAGTCGCGGTGGCGCTCGCGCAGTGCCGAGCCTTCCAGCATCGTTCGCATATGCTTCGCCACCAGCATCTGTCCGGCGTGCGGACGAGCCTCGTGGATTCGCGCATCAAACGCGACGTCCGTCCCCTGCAAGGCGTCCAGTGAAATCGACGACAGCACGTCGGCGGTTGTCGCCAGCGTGCGCGCCTCCAGCAGTGCCAGCGAGCCAACGGCCAGCATCGCCTGGGTTCCATTGATCAGCGAAATGGCCTCCTTCGCCTCCAACCGGATGGTCGGAATCTGCGCGGCCTTCATCGCTTCGCCACCGCTCATGCGGCGTCCTTCGAACCACGCTTCGCCCTCGCCGATCAGCACCAGAGCCTGATGCGCCAGCGGCGCGAGATCGCCCGACGCCCCTACCGATCCCTGCGAAGGAATCACCGGATGTACGCCGCGGTTCAGCATGTTGCAGAGCGTGTCAATCACGATGGGGCGCACGCCGCTCAGCCCCTTGGCCAGCGAGTTGGCGCGCAACAACATCATTGCCCGCGACTCCGTCTCACTCAGCGGATCGCCCACGCCCACGGCATGTGAGCGCACAAGGTTAATCTGCAACTCGCGCGCCTGGTCGTGCGAGATGCGCACGTCGGCCAGGTGTCCTACGCCGGTTGTGATGGCGTACGCCACTTGGTCGCTTGCCACCAGCGTGTCCACCACTTCGCGAGCCCGCGCAACGCGCTCGCGCGCATCGGCCTCCAGCAGCACGGGCTGCCGATGCAATACCACCTGTTCAAAACTCTCCAATGCCAGATCATTGCCATTCAAATGCTGTGCAGCCATCAGTTCCCCTTCTTAGAAATGCTTTGCCATGTGATTGGTCGCGTGCGTTGTAGAGTGCACGGACTCAGCAGCAGCGTGCAGCGCGTCCAGATATTTGCCCGTCAGGTGCGTGCGCTTCATGTCATTGCCCACCACCACGTGCACGCTCTCGCCTTCGGTCAGCAGTTGCCCATCGGACTTGCGCAGCAGTTCGTAGTGGAAGCGCAGCAGCGACGGGCGCATCTGTGCCACCCACGTTCGCACCAGAATCTCATCGTCGTAGCGCGCCGGATGCTTGTACCGGCACTTGATCTCCACCACCGGAAGGCTCAGCCCGTCCTGTTCCATCTCCAGGTAGCTGAATCCCAGTTGGCGCAGTAACTCCACACGCCCCACCTCAAACCAGATGAGGTAATTCGAGTGATACACCACCGACATCTGATCGGTCTCGGCGTAGCGCACCCGCACGGTCGTCTCGCTGATTGTGCTCATGTTTCTAGGTTACAACACTAGCGCCCGCGGCCGGAGCGGCGGTCTTTGCCGCGTACCCGGCTGCGAGGCGCTCCCCCGGCACGGGTGGCCCACTCAACGCTCATTTCCTAGGTGGCCCATATTCGCCTGCAGTTGGCGAATGTGGGAATATGAAGGGTGCCCCACCTTCGACGCGCCTCTTTTGCGCGGCTAAGGTGGGGTAGTTGACTCTGATCTTAGCGAGTTTCTACTCGCTCCAGCGCGGCTTTCTCCGCTCCAGAAAACTCTGCACGCCTTCCTTGAAGTCGGCAGTCATGCGCATGGAAGCATTGCCTTCCATGCCAATCCGAATGTCGCGCCGAATCCCTTCTTGCGTGTACTGCAGCAGCAGGGCTTTCGTCGCCCGCAATGATGCCGGAGAGTTTTGCAGCAACTCTTCCGCCAGCTTCCGCGCGCGCCCTTGCAACTCGACTGGCTCGACCACTTCGTTTGCCAGCCCCATGCGCCACGCCTCTTCGGCCCCGATGATGCGTCCGGTCAGCAGCAGATCGCGCGCATCCTTCTCGCCCACCTGCCGAATCAGAAAGGCCGACACAATCGCAGGAACCAGTCCAATGCGCACCTCGGTGTAGCCAAAGCTCGCGGCCTTGGAGGCCAGCGTGAAGTCGCACAACGTCGCTAGCGCCGCGCCGCCTGCAATGGCCGGCCCGTTCACTGCCGCAATCGTCGTCTTGGGGAATTCATAGAGCGAACTGAAGAGCGTAGCAATGCGCTCGCTGTGGCGATGGTTCTCCTCGGCCGTATGCGTCACCAAAGCCTGCAGGTCTTCCAGATCCATGCCCGCGCAAAACGCCTTGCCCTCGGCGGCAACAATCAGTACCTGCGCGGCAGAGTCCTCAACTTCTTTCAACGCCGCAAGGAATTCGTCAATGAGCGCATGGCAGAGCGCGTTCCGCTTTTCGGCCCGGGTGAGAGTGAGGATCGCAATCTTATCGTCGAATGTGAGCTTGAGTGTGGTGTACATAGCGGCCAAAGCTTACCTGTGGAGGAGGTAGTTCGGCAAGACGCAAGGAACCACTGAAAAGGACCCGAAATGGAGATAGCGAGACCCTCGGCGATTTTCAGACAGGATGTGCAAGTGGCGGTTTGCTGGGAATCTCCGCGGGTTCAAGGGTTTTGAGGCTGGCCGTCTACAAGTTCCTTCCAGACGGCAGGTTCATCGGTGAAATAGAAAACACCACCTTTCTCTCTGTGTTCAATGATCTCGGTTATGCCTTTTACAGTGATTACCTCGTATACGGGATGACAATATCTGTTATCTCCTCCTCCTAAACAAAAGGGTCGGTGTAAATCCTTCACCTTACCTTTTAACCTGCCGTTTGCGGTTGTCAGTGTTCGTCGGTTCTTGTCCTTCAATATGAATTTCGCATCTCCGCTTGGCCGAGACGAGTAGTAGTTCATTGTCACTGTAACGTCTGCGCGTGTTTGCCCTGGAGGGACGGTAAACCACTTTGGCAGCCTCGACTCGCTCGCTAACCTGAAGTTCGACTCAATACATCCGCTCATCGCGCAACAAGAAATGGTGAGTGCGACCCCAAGCAGGTATTTATCGATGCGTCGGATTCGACCTACGTTTCTCATAAGATAGCGATCTTACGACTTGTGACTCCGAAATAGTGAATGAAAACAGGGCTTTGCCCGCACTATCCCAAACCAGGAAACGTGACCAGACTGCGCAATTCACTTCATCGAAACAAGTGCGGCACAAACCGGCTGCGATTATTTGTAATGATCGTTTCGCTCTCGCGAATTCCCATCCCTGCCGCGCCCTGGTCGGCGATCATCCACGAGCCCAGCACCGGATAGTTGCCGTCAAAGCAGGGAATCGGCGCCAGTGCCTGAAAGACGTATCCCTCTTCGCCATAGGGCCCGTACGACTGCTCCTTCTCGCCGTTGCGGAAGACCTGCACGTTCGCGCCTTCGCGCCCCAGCAGAGGCTTGCGCACGTAGTCGCGCATCTCGCGAGGTCCATCAAGGTACGCGGGCAGCAGCAGTTCGTGGCCGGGATACATCTCCCACAAGATTGCCAGCAGCCCCTTGTTGCTGAACATCATCTTCCAGATGGGCTCAATCCACTGCACCTTGTCCATAAAGTCCAGCGCCCGCGGGCCAAACTTTTCTTTCAGCATCCACTCCCACGGATAGAGCTTGAAGATCGACTTCATCGTCTTGCCATCAAGATCGACAAATGTGAATGTGTTGACGTCGAAGCCGATGTCGCTCATCTTCAGGGCCTGCGTCTTTAGCCCTGCCTGCTCGGCAGTATCGCGCAAATAGCCCGTGGTGAACTCGTCTTCCACCGTGGGTACGTAGGCGAAGGAAACCGGCTCGGTCACGTAGTCCTTCAGGTCCTTCCACTTGGCAATCAGCTTCTCGTGAATCGAGTTCCACTGGTCGGCCTTCGGGAACTGGTCTTGCAGCCAGTACCACTGCACCACAGCGGCCTCCAGCAGTGCCGTCGGAGTGTCCGCGTTGTACTCCAGCAGCTTGATCTGCCGTCCGTCATAGGCCAGATCGAATCGCCCATAGAGCGCAGGAGGCTCGTCGTTCCATGTCTTTTTGATCGGCGCGATGGCTTCCACCGGAATCTTCAAATCGCTCCAGCGGTTGTGGTCGATGATGTACTGCCCGGCGGCCAGACACATGTCCTGCAATTTGTAAGAGGCCGCTTCCAGGCGGTCCACCTCGGCGGCGGTGAACTCGTAATACGCCGATTCGTCCCAATAGGCTCCGCTGTCGTCGTCGAGAGTGTGAAAGACGAGTCCGACTTTTTCTACCTTCTGCTTCCAGTCCGCGCGGGGCGCGATTGTGTGTCGCTCCATCACTCGCCTCCTGAGCCGCCGTGGCCGGCGCCAGCCGAGCTGCCAAAGCCGCCGCGCATGATGCCGCCAAAGAATCCGCCACTGCTGCCGCTGCTCATGCCGGGCACGGGATTGCCATTCACCACGCGGTCGCCCATGTGGCCTCCGGTGCTGCCGCCGTAGAGGTAGTGGTAGTAGGGCATCGGGCCAATGTACCCGGACCTGCGCCGCTGTTCCACCAGTTGGCAGTTCTGGTCGCTGGTGATGCTGCCTGTCTCGTCGACGCAGTCGCGCCGCTCCGGCGTGCGATGGCATCCCGAGGTAAAGGCCAGCGCCATGCTCGCCAGCAGGCCAAGAGTGATGTGTTGAGTTCGTTTCATGGTTGGGCGCGATTGTAACCCAAGCTGAATCGCGCCGCACGCATGAAAAGTTGAGCGATGGACTACCGCGTAAACCGCAGTGCAATGTCCTCATTCATGCGCAGCACGCCGTCCAGCGGCTTGCGGATAGGCACCTGCGCTCCGTGAGCGGTGAGCGTCTGCAGCACAACTTCGGTCGGCACATTGCCCACCAGCGCATCCTGCGCAAAAGGACAGCCACCCAACCCGCCGAGTGCGGAATCGAATCTGCGGCAGCCCGCGTCGTAGGCCGCCAGAATCTTCGCCGCCGCCTGATCTTTGCGGGCGTGCAGATGCGCGCCAATCTCCAGGTAGCTGAACTCCTCTACCACCGCGCTCATCACTTCCTTCACCAGCTCCGGAGAGGCCACGCCCACGGTGTCTGCCAGCGAGACGGTAGGAATCCCCATGTCGGCGATGTTCTGCACCGCTTGCAAGAGTTCGTCCACGTTCCACAGATCGCCGTACGGATTGCCGAAGGCCATGGAGATGTACGCCACCATGCCCATGCTGTTCTCTTCGGCCTTGCGCCAGACGGATTCCAGCGCCTCGCTATTTTCTTCCGCCGTCTGGCTCTGGTTCTTCTGCAGAAACGTCTCGCTGATGGAGTACGGAAAGCCCAGGGTCTGCACCGCCTCGGTGGCCAGCGCGCGCTCCGCACCTTTGTCATTCACTACAATGGCAATGATCTCAACGTCGTCAGGAGGATCGAGCCGCTTCAGCACGTCTTCACTGTCACTCATCTGTGGCACCGCGCGCGGCGACACAAACGAGACTGCATCAATCTGCTTGAAACCCGCGGCCACCAGTGCGCGCAGATACTCCGCCTTGGTCTCCGCCGGAATCTGCCGCGACAAGCCCTGCCACGCATCGCGCGGGCACTCAATGATCTTCACCGTGTTCTCAGTCATATTTTTCAAGGATACCTAAAAGTCGTTACCCACAAAATGAAATGTCATTGCGAGCGCAGGACGCGCTCTATGCGTCCGGAGTCGAGCAACCCTTTGTTGCGTCCGGTAGTCTCTCGCCCAAGCCCTCCGCGAGATCGAGCCAGCGAGGATTGTCCAGCTCGATTAGCCATTCTTTCTTGGAGCGCCGCCACTTCTTCAACTGCGTTTCGCGATCGATTGCCGTTCGCACGTCGCTGAAATGCTCGAGGTGCACCAGCCGTGTGCAGTTGTATTTGGAGGAGAAGCCCTCGATCTTATGATTCTTGTGCTGCCACACGCGTTTCTCGATTTTGCTCGTGACCCCGATATACAGCACACGCCTTGAAGGGCTCTGCATGATGTAAACGTAATAGCTGTGCTCGCGGAACATTCGATCATCTTTGTCATACGTGCGTTGCAGCGCCGTGATGCGCATCGCTGAGGCGTGTGACGCGGGAACAAAGGGTTACTCGACTACGGACGCGAAAGGCGCGTCCTGCGCTCGCAATGACAGTTTTCTGATATCCGCTTATGTCTGCAAGATTCCCACCGAGAATTTCTCCACCACAGGATTGCATCGTGCCGCAGCCAGCGCCCAAGCCAGTGCTTCGCGCGTCTGCGCGGGATCGATGATCTTGTCAATCCACAGCCGCGCCGCGCCATACTGCGGCTTCATCTGTTCCATGTAGGTGGCACGGATCGAGTCGTAAAGTTCCTTGCGCGCGGCTTCATCCACTGGCTTGCCCTCGCGTTCCAGTTGCTTCAGTTTGATTTCCACCAGCGTGCCTGCCGCCGCTTCGCCGCTCATCACCGAGTAGCGCGCTGTGGGCCACGCAAACATAAAGCGCGGATCGTAAGCCTTGCCGCACATCGCATAGTGTCCCGCGCCAAACGAACCGCCAATGATCACCGCGATCTTCGGCACCACGGAGTTCGACACCGCATTTACCATCTTCGCCCCGGCTCGAATAATGCCGCTCCACTCGGCATCGCGTCCCACCATGAAGCCATTCACGTCGTGCAGAAACACCAGCGGAATGCGTCCCTGGTTGCAGTCCATGATGAAGCGCGCCGCTTTCTCCGCGCTCTCCGTGTAGATCACGCCGCCGAATTCCGTGCGCTTGTCTCCGTTGTGATCAATCTGCGTGGTGTGCATCTTCTGATTGGCCACAATGCCCACAGCGTGCCCGTCGATGCGCGCATAGCCGCACAGCAGAGTCTCACCGTACCCGGCCTTGTACTCGTCAAACTCGGAACCATCCACCACGCGCGCAATAATCTCTCGCATGTCGTATTGGCGTGATGTATCGCTCTCGTAAATCCCATAAAGCTCTTCTGCGGAATACTTCGGAGCCACAGCCTCGCGATGATCGAACGGAGCCTCCGGGCGGGCCCCCATCTTCTCCACCAGCGAGCGTACGCGCGCAATGCAGGCCTCGTCCGTGGCCTCGCGGAAGTCCACTGTGCCGCTGATCTCCGCGTGCATCTTTGCACCGCCCAACTCCTCGGCGCTCACCTTCTGGCCAATGGCGGCCTGCACCAGCGCCGGACCGGCCAGGAACAGTCCGCTGCCCTCGGTCATCAGGATGTGGTCGCACATCACGGGCAGGTATGCGCCTCCGGCCACACACATTCCCATGATCGCCGTGATCTGCGGAATCCCCCTCGCGGACATCACGGCGTTGTTGCGGAAGACCCGCCCGAAATCGTCCTGATCAGGAAACACATCCTCCTGCAGCGGCAAGAAAACTCCCGCACTGTCCACCAGGTAAATCGTGGGCAGGCTGTTTTCCATGGCAATGTTCTGCGCGCGAATTACCTTCTTCGCCGTCATCGGGAAAAATGCTCCAGCCTTCACCGTGGCATCGTTGACGATCAGCATGAAAAGCCGCCCGTGCACGCGTCCCAGTCCGGTCACCACGCCCGCCGCCGGAGCTCCGCCCCATTCCTCATACATGCCGTGCGCGGCGTGCAGCCCCACCTCGAAGAGTTCCGTTCCCTCATCCAGCAACAAGCTCAGGCGCTCGCGAGCTGTGAGCCGCTGCTTCTTATGCTGCGCCGCGATGGCCTTTGCCCCGCCGCCCTCTCGAATCTTGTCCTCTTCGGCATGCAATGACGCCACCAGCGCGCGCATGATCTCCGCATTGCGCTGGTAGCGAGGCGCACCGGTATTCGCCGCACTGGACAACTGGTTTTGCAGGGAAGTGTCTTTCTGCTCGCTCATCTTGCTCCTCACCCCTGAGTCAGATGCAAACGGAGCAGCTTACCTGAGCCTGCAGCAACAAACAATCTGCAACAGACGTTTCAAGCCCGCCACTTACGATTTCAGACAAACTTTCAGGCGAGGCCGCGTTCTAACTGGAAACCAACGGAATGGCGGCCGGTTTTTATGGTTTCCCGGTCTTGGGGGTGTCGAAGGAGAACCATCTGACAGACGCCCACATTCCTCAACTGCGCCCTGCAATTCCGGAGAGCTCACGGATTGCCGGGGCGTATTTCTTCCGTAAACGCAATGAACCGCCGCCGCGAGTATTTGATATCGCGGCGGCGGTTCTGTGTATGCTTTGTTTCGGCGAAGATGCTAGGCGACGACGCCCCGCGGCTTCACGTTCTCGCGGATGAACTGAACAATGTCGTCCATCGGGGTACCGGGCTGAAACACACCCTTCACACCCGCGGACTTCAAGGCCGGAATATCCTGGTCGGGAATAATGCCGCCCACCAGCACCAGCACGTCGTCCATCTTCTGTTCCTTCATCAATTCCAAAACGCGCGGGACGATGGCATTATGCGCGCCGGAGAGAATGGACAAGCCGACCACGTCCACGTCCTCCTGCAGTGCCGCGTTCACAACCATCTCCGGCGTCTGCCGCAGTCCTGTATAGATGACTTCCATGCCAGCGTCGCGCAAGGCGCGGGCAATCACTTTCGCCCCCCGGTCATGTCCATCTAGCCCGGGCTTGGCAACCAGTACGCGAATTTTGCCTTCGTTTGCCATATAAGTGCGTTGTGTCCTGAAGTACGTATTGAGAAATCCGTTCCTATGATACCGCGCCGCGCCTCCGGCGGGAACGCAAAAAACGTCTAGTTTGTCCAGCGGAAAACCTCACATCCGTTGAACGTGGTGAAAACGTCCTGTTTCGGATTTAGAACACCCCGCGTGACGACACCGCCAACTTGGCCGTGATTACCACCTGTCCCACGTGCCGCGAGGTGTGCTCGGCCACGTGGACCAGCAGTCCACCCACCGTGGTCGGCAGCGCCTTGCGCCCCAGCGTTCGCCTTGCTTCAAGGTCAATCCCAGCAAAGGAGCGGATGCGCGTGTCAGCCCTGGTTAGTGCGGCATCCAGTTCTTCCAGAAGCTCATTGCCCGTGGCCTTCGGGTCTAACTCACTCTTCATCAGTTCCAATTGCGCCGCTGACAGTTGTTCGCCCTCCGCATAGGTCAGCAATCGGTCGATGCTGCGTGCAATGTGCCGGACCTGGAAGGCCGACGGCGCCAACCCCTGCGGACGCAGGTTCCACTCCTCATCCGTGAGGTGCTCGCACCAGCGCCCCACGTCCTCGCGCGCCAATTCCAATGCATGGATCACCGCCCGCAGCACTGCCGGAACATCTTCGTGTGTTCCCCGCATCCAGGGTTCAACCGCTGTCTTGTTCTCTGCCATTGCTGATTCCTCCACGTCCACGACGTTAGCGCAAAATGCCCGTTTTTGCGGACGGGCATTTGAATCAGGAGAAAGCGAGATGTCATCCTAAGCGGAGCAAGCTGCGTTTCTTGCGGCTTGCGGAGTCGAAGGACCCCTATAGAATCCTCAGCTTCCTGTACGTACTTCCGACGCACAGGGTTATGTGAACGAGTTCTCCTCGTACGTTCCGTAGACTTCGCGCAGCGCCTGGCAAATTTCCCCTACCGTGGCATAGGCCCGCACTGCGTCGATAATGAACGGCATGGTGTTTGCCCCGGAAATCTTACCGTCGTGTCCGGCGTCCGGCGTTTGGGCTGCCGCATGTTTCAGCGCCTCCAGTGCGCGATGCACTACGTCGTTGTCGCGCCGCGCACGCAGAGCCTTGAGCTTTTCTTTCTGCCGCTCGCCCACGCCTTCGCCAATGTAAAGAATCTTCGGCGCGTCCTCTTCGATCACAAACTCGTTCGCACCCACCGTAATCTTTTCGCGAGCCTCAGACGCTTTCTGATACTGGTAGCTCGCCTCGGCGATTTCCTTCTGCGGAAAGCCGTGCTCGATGGCCTTCACCATTCCGCCCATCGCATCCAGCTTGCTGAAGTAATCAAACGCGCCATTCTCCATGTCCAGGGTCAGCCGCTCCACAAAGTAGGAGCCACCCAGCGGATCGATCGTGTTGGCCACGCCACTCTCATAGGCGATCACCTGCTGCGTGCGCAACGCAGTGCGTGCCGCTTCCGCCGTAGGCAGCGCCAGCGCCTCATCATAGCTATCGGTGTGGAGGCTCTGCGTGCCGCCCAGCACTCCGGCCAGCGCCTGCAGAGCCACGCGCGCAATGTTGTTCATTGTCTGCTGCGCCGTCAGTGAAACTCCAGCCGTCTGCGTATGGAATCGCAGCAGCCGCGTGCGCTCGTTCTTGGCGCCAAAGCGATCCTTCATCAACCGGTACCAGATCTTTCGCGACGCCCGATACTTCGCAATCTCCTCGAAGAAGTCGTTATGCGCGTTGAAGAAGAAGCTCAGCCGCGGTCCAAACTCGTCCACGTCGAGCCCGCGCCGCTGCGCCCACTCCACGTACTCCACGCCGTCGTAGATGGTGAACGCCAGCTCCTGTAACGCCGTCGAACCTGCCTCGCGAATGTGGTAGCCCGAAATCGAAATCGTATTAAAGCGCGGCACATGGAGGGAGCCGAACTCGAAGGTGTCAATCACCAACCGCATCGACTCTGCCGGAGGATAGATGTACTCCTTCTGCGCGATGTATTCCTTCAGAATGTCGTTCTGCAGCGTCCCGGAAATCTTGTTCCAGTCCGCGCCCTGCTTCTCGGCCACCACCAGGTACATTGCCCACAGCACGCTGGCCGGCGAGTTGATGGTCATCGAGACGGTCGTCTTCTCCAGGTCGATGCCGCGGAAAAGAATTTCCATGTCTTCCAGAGAATCGATGGCGACTCCGCACTTGCCCACTTCGCCTTCACTGAACGGGTGGTCGCTGTCATAGCCCATCAGCGTCGGCAAATCGAAGGCCACGGAAAGACCATGACTGCCATGCTCCAGCAGATACAGGTAGCGCTGGTTCGTCTCTTCCGGAGAGGCAAAACCCGAGAACTGGCGCATCGTCCACAGCTTGCCGCGATACCCCGTGGCGTGCACCCCGCGCGTGTAAGGAGCCTCGCCCGGGAAGCCCAGGTACTTTTCCTCGCTCCAGTCCTCTGGCAGGTCGGCCTGTGTATAGAGTCGCCGAATCGGCCGATTTGAGATGGTGGTGAACCGCGCCGCGCCGCTGTCGTCCCGGTTGGTTCCGGTCGGAGCCCCGATGGGCCGTTCGGGCTGCTTCGCCAATGCGGACGTCAGCGTGGTTTCTGCCCAGCGCCGCTCGGCTTCGCTGGGATGCCGTCCCCGCACAATCTCTTCCAACGGACTTAGCGCAGCAGTCTTTTTCTCAGCCATCTCATTGTCCTCACTCTGCTTCGATGCACACCGTCCCCACGACGAGCGTGCATAGCATTATCTGGATTGTCCAAGGGAGCGCCGCCCCACGGCAGCGCTAAAGACCGACCAGCATATGCGAAGCCCCGCGCTCGGCGCAAGGGTAAGTTTGAATCTGGCCTACTAACGTTTTTCAGGGAGGAGTCGCTACAGGCAGGGCCAAAAATTTAAGGCCGGCGGCCCTCTTTCGAGGAACCCGCCCGGCCTAAAAGGGTTTATCAGGAGGTTACACGTGATAGACGCGCCCCCTGGGAAAAGGTTAGCGAACTATTTTGCCACCGGAGTTGCCGTCACCGTGGAGGGCGTCTGGTTCGGCTGCAACCCTGGGATGGCCGGCATGCGTGTAACCTGCCCGCTAGCAGCGTCTTCCATCAGGATTCCATTCCGGTCCAGGATGGTTGCCGTGTACTGATCCAGCGCCACCCGGGCTTTCTCATAGGTGGAAAGTGCCGCCACGTAGTTGGAAGCTGATTGTGTCATGTTGCTTTGCTGCTGCAACACCAGGTAGCTGGTGGAAGCGCCCAGGGCGTACTTCTTTTGTTCGGCCGCAAGGCTCTGCTGGGCGTAGTCGCGGGCAGCACGGGCGGAATTCACTCCGGCGCGAGCCTGTTGCAGGGCAAATGCCGCGTTGCGAACCTGCAGGTTGATCTGGTTCTTCTGCTGCTGAAAGTTCAATTCGTTCTGCCTGTACTCCAGCTGCGAACGAATCTGGTTGGCCTGTGCCGCCCGGTTGCGCAGAGGAATCGACAGATTCACGTACACGCCTTTGTCGGGCTGGGTGCGATTCACCATCTGGGTGAAAGTGTCACCATAACTGCTTGCCTGCCCGGCCGCCTGATAGTAGCCAACCACGTCCAGCGTCGGCAGCAAACCGTTCCTCGCCGCCTTGTTGTTGATTTCATTGTTGCGCAGGTTGAGCTCGCTCTCCAGCAGCTCAGGGCGATGCGCTAACGCGTAAGTTACCAGTTCCTCTGGCGGAGCCAACTGCTCGTCGCTCACCGCCATGGTGTCGGTCGGAATCACCTCGGCCGCCGTCAGTTCGGGATCATTGAAGTTCCGGGCAATCGCGTTCTTCGTGATGAGCTGCTGATACTGCAACGCGGTCTGCGAAACGATCAGTTTCTGCATCGCCGTGGCCACCGCACTCTGCGCTGAAACCACCTCAATCGGTGCCAGCGTCCCGATCTCTACCTGTTTCTTGTTGTCCGTCAGCGTGCGCTGGTTGAATTCCAGGGCCGTCTGCTGCACCTTCAGATCTTCATATGCGTTGACCAGGTCCCAGTAGATGTTCTGAATCTGCGCCACCGTCGAAATCACCTGCGCGCGGAAGCTAGCGTCGGTCACCTTGCGGTCATTCTGGGCAATCAGGATTTCGCGCCGGTTATTATCAATGCCCCAGCCCTGCAGCAAGTGCTGCCGCACCGTCACCTTCCAGGAGCCATCGAGCTCCGGGTTAAAGGGAGACTGTTCGAACGTCCCATTGAAATTGTTTGAAACCCGCTGGTTTGAATAACTCACCTGTGCCAGGGTGCCGGTGGACCAGCCCTGCGCGTAGTTGAAGTTGTATTGATTCGTATTCACAGCCAGGAACGGCAGCGACTTGCCATTCACAATGAAGAACGACGGGTACGTGTCGGGAGACTTCGCGTGGTCGGAGGAGATCGTTCCCGAAAGTATCGGATCGTACGAGTCAATCGCCGAGCCTACCGAGTTCTGTGTCGAACTCACAATGCCGCCGGAGCCGGAGGCCGCGCCGCCCGTACCGGTTGAAGTGCCGCCAGTTCCGCTGCCAGTGGAGCCCGTAGTGCTCGTGGTGCTGCTGCCGCCCGGGGTGCCAGACAGCAGGCCGGTAGAAACACCGCGCACCGTGCCGCCGCTCTTGGCCAGCAACACGTCGGTGTTGGCGATGTCCAGGTTGTAGCGGGCAATCGCGATGTCAAAGTTGTTCTCCAGCGCCAGAGCCACCGCGTCATTCAAGGAGAGCATCAGCTTGCCATCCTTGAGCAGGCTGTGCAGCCGGTCGCTGTTCTTCAGCACCGGTTGCGGCAACGTATGCGGGGTGTATGGCTTGTAGGCGCTCAAAATGGAATAGGGCTGCGTGGACTGCTGCAACGGAGCCGTGTAGACGGTCTGCGGCTTTGGACTCTCTGGAACCGCCGCCGGTGCGGGTTGACCCGTCTGGGCCAGCAGGCCCGATGACATCATCCCAACCACGCACACACACGCAACTACCCTGCGCAACGCTTCTGCTGAACGCGAAACGGACATTCGCTCTTCTCCGTTAAAAATCGGTATTTTGTTTCGGGCTCAAAGCCCGTTCTGCAAGCCAATAAAGATCGCTGACGCAACACTGATTGGTACGCAATGCTGCGGCTCCAGGTTCCCGACATTGCGAAACTTTCGCAATCCGCGGATGCATGGCATCCCATTTGTCGAGTATAGCTGAGCACAACTCAAGGCAGACACGATCCAGCATCGCTCCCTTATTCTGACGGATTCTTTGTTCTTTTATTGCAATTGAACGAGGTCGAGCGAGGCAGCCGTAGCGTTGTAGCGGTTGACTTTGGCCGCAAAACTGGCCACCCTTGAAAGCTGCAATCCCGCAGCCAGGAGCGGCATGTCCCCGCGCACTCTCAAACTTACGCTCGCCTATGACGGCTCGGCCTTTCACGGATGGCAGGTCCAGCCCGGCAGGCCCACCATCCAGGGCACGCTCACCTCGGTCATTGAGAGCCTCACCGGAGAGCGCCTGCTCCCTCAGGGCTCAGGCCGCACCGATGCCGGAGTGCACGCTCTTGCCCAGGTTGCCACCTTTCAGACCGCCAGCACCATCCCCGTTGCCAACATACGCACCGTTCTGAATGACCGTCTTCCTCCGGCCATACGGGTGCTGACCATTGATGAAATGCCGGAGGGTTTTCATGCGCGTCACTCCGCCCGAGCCAAGCGCTATCACTACCGCATCTGGCGCGGCGATGTAGTCCCGCCATTCCTCGCCCGTTACGTCACCCACCACCCGTACCCGTTGAATGAGGATGCCATGCAGCAGGCCGCCGCCCTCGTCGCCGGGGAGCACGACTTCACGTCCTTCGCCGCCGTCGACCCAGACCGCGCTCTTCGCATGGCCGAGGCCTCGGGAGAAGAGACGCCGCCCACCAACATCCGCACCATCTACGAATCGCGCTTTGAGCGCCACGCCGAGGAACTTCTCTACATTGTCCGCGGCAACGGATTCCTCCACCACATGGTGCGCAATCTGGTAGGAACCTTCCTTCTGGCAGGCAAGGGAAGCATCATCCCCTCGGACATCCCCGCCATCCTCGCCGCCCAAAACCGTTGCACCGCCGGGCCCACGGCTCCCGCCGAAGGCCTCTACCTGGTCGAAGTCGAATATTAGAGAGTGTTGCTAGCGCGCCACCGCGAGCTCAGGTGGCCATATTCGCCTTCCTTTGGCGAATGTGGGAGGCAGAATACAGTTTCCCGCAACAGCACGGGTGCCCACCTTCGACGCGCGTTTTTGCGCGGCTAACGTGGGAGAGAGCAAGGCGCAGCAGCCCGGAAGTCGTTTTGGCGGCTCTTGCCGAAGAAATCCCCGCGTGCCTTATGGCCGATGCTTCTTCTCGCGAATCATCTCCACCGCCTTCGCTGCCCGGCTCGTACGAGTCTCAGCCCTCTTCGCCCCGCCAACCCAGTCGGTGTATTCCTTTTTGTGCGAGTGAGCGAGCGTTTCGAACGCCTCTGCCGCCTTCTTGTCACTCTTCAGAGCCTCCGCAAGCTCCTCCGGAAGCTCCACCTCGCGCGGCGAATCATCCAGTTTGATTGAGACCTTCACCCGCTCGCCCTGTCCGGCCCCAGCGCCCGCCATCAGCTCTTTGCTGATGGTCATCAGGTGCGTTCCGTCGCCGTTCGGCATCAGTGAGTTCCGGAACTGAAATCCATTGATGGTCCCTTCCACGGGCACTCGCGATTTCTTCCCGAAGACCTCTTCCACGCTGAACGGGATGGGCATATAGGTCCAGGCCCCTTTCGGTCCGCGCGCCGTCAGAACGCCTTCAAAGTCCTTTTTCTTCATCTGTTTTCTCCCTTGGGCAGAGCATCCTCTCCCGGGCGGTTTTCGCATCATACAGCAACGCTCCGCCCTGCAATCTACCCCCTGTCCTCTTTTCCACTCACCTTCTTCTTCCCTCTGCATCCAACTTGCGATACAACTTCCACTGCATGGATTTCGGCATTCATCTCGTCCCCAAACCCGGCTCCAACGAGCGTTTCTCCACCGTCAACCCCGCCACCGGCGAGCCGCTCTCTGACTATCCAGTGGCATCCGCTGAGGATGTCTGTGCCGCCGTGGCCTCTGCGCGCCAGGCGCAATCCTGGTGGTCGCGTCTTCCGCTGGTGCGCCGCACCGCTGTCCTTCGCCGCATTGCCCAGTTGCTCAATCAGGAGAAGGAGGCGCTTGCCCACATCATCACCTCCGAGTGTGGCAAGCCCTTGCAGGAAGCCCTGCTCAACGATGTCATGGTCTCTGCCGACGCCGCTCTCTTCTGTGCGGAAGACGCTGCCGCGGTCCTGCGCACGCAGGAAATCCCCCACGCCAATCCCGCTCTACGCTTCAAGCGCGGCCAGCTTTCCTGGGAACCGCTTGGCGTCATCGGCATCATAGCGCCGTGGAACTATCCGCTGTCCATCCCGGCGGCTGACGCTTTCGCCGCCCTCGTCACCGGAAATGCCGTCGTCCTCAAACCCAGCGAACTGACGCCGCAAACCGCTCTTGAGCTCGAGCGCATCGTCAACCGCGCCCTTGATGCCGAAGGACTCACCACGCTCCCGCGCCCCTTCCAGGTCATCACCGGACTCGGCCCCACCGGCCAGTTCCTTGTTGCCAGCGAGATCGATAAGCTGATCTTCACCGGCAGCGTTCCAACCGGTCGTCGCGTGGCCATCGACGCCGCCGGACGCCTGCTTCCCGTCGTCCTCGAACTCGGCGGAAAAGACGCCATGATCGTCCTTGAAGACGCCGATCTGGACACCGCCTCCAGTGCCGCCGTCTGGGGTTCCATGATGAACGCCGGGCAGACGTGCATCTCCGTGGAGCGCTGCTTTGTTCATCGCAGCATCTACTCGCGCTTCCTGCAGCAATGTCTGGATAAGATTTCCAAGCTCAAGGTAGGTGACGGCTCAAAGCCCGATACCGATCTCGGCCCGCTCATCACCTTCCGCCAGCTCCAGATTGTGGAGCAGCAGATCGATGAAGCGCGCGCCCTCGGCGCCACCGTCCACATCGGCGGCACGCCCATGCCGCAGCTCGGCTCCAACTTCTACGCCCCCACGCTCATCACCGAGGTGGACAACACCATGAGCCTGATGTGCGAGGAAACCTTCGGCCCCGTCCTGCCGGTGAGGACCTTCAGCAGCGATGACGAAGCCGTCGCCCTCGCCAATGACAGCGATTTCGGGCTGGCCGCCAGCGTCTGGGGAAGCACCGCGCACGCCGAAAACGTAGCGCGCCGCGTCGCCGCCGGAACCGTCCTGGTCAACGACCTCATCTCCGGCTTTGCCGTCAGCGCCGCCCCCCACGGAGGCCTCAAGCAGAGCGGCATCGGACGTACCCACGGTCGCCTCGGCCTTCAGGAACTCGTGCGCCCGCGCTATCTCGATGTCGATCTCGCGCCCCGCATGAAGAAACTCTGGTGGTATCCCTACGCTGGGAACTTCGCGCCCATGGCGGCCTTTGGCGACCTGATCCATCAGCGTGGTCTCGGCCAGCGCCTCATCGCCGCCCTCAAAACCATCCCCCTGCTGTTGCGCAAGCGCAGCTGACTCCCGGGTGGCCCATTCAACGCGTTTTTCGTTGAGTGGGGCAGTTGTCCTTGCGCTTGCATTTGCTTTCAATTTAGCGGTTTGATGGGAGGTGCCCATATTCGCCTGTAGTTGGCGAATGTGGGATGTCCCGCACCCGTACCCCTCTTGCATCTTTCTTCTGTCTCTCCTCAACGGTTACAATCGCCGCCAGAGCGCTTATGCGAGCACTGCAGAATGTAAAGTTCCTTTCGGCCGCGTTGTTGTGTGTCGCCCTCATTGGCACGGCGGGCTTCCACTTCATTGAGCACTGGAGCTGGTTCGACGGCTTCTACATGGTGCTGACCACGCTCACCACCATTGGCTATCAGGAGGTGCATCCGCTCTCGCAGGTCGGACGCTACTTCAACGTATTCATCATTCTCGCCGGTGTCGGCCTTGTCTTCCTCATCCTCGGAGCCCTCGGACAGGCGCTCCTCGAATTCGAATTCAACAACCTTTTTGGCAGGCGGAAAATGGAACGAGAGATCTCAAAGTTGACTGGGCACTACATCATCTGCGGCGCTGGACGCGTAGGCCGCGCCGTGGCTCGCCAGTTTGAAACCAATCCCGCGCAGTTCGTCATCCTCGAATCCAATGAGGAGAAGGCGCTGCGCATCCGTTCGGAAACCAACTGGCTCGTCGTCCACGCCGACGCCACCTTGGAAGCGCAACTGCTCGCCGTTCGAATTCACGAAGCAGCCGGCCTCGTAGCGGCCACCACCACCGACGCCACCAACACCTACGTCGTGCTCGCCGCCCGCAGCCTCAATCCGAATCTGAAGATCATCGCCCGCGCCAGTGAGGAGAGTGCTGAAAAGCATATGCGCACCGCCGGAGCCGACCAGGTGATCTCTCCTTACGGCTTTGCCGGATTCCGCATTGCCCAGTCTTTTCTGCGCCCCCACATCATCAACTTTCTGGAAGTCGCATTGTTGCGCAGCGACGAGCTCGGACTGGAGCTCGAAGAACTCACCATTGATCCCGCCTCCGTTTACGTTGGCCAGAGCCTGCAAGACTCGGGAGTTCGCCACGATCTCGGCATTACCGTGCTGGCCATCAAGCGTTCGGGAGAAGATATGAAGTACAGCCCCTCCGCCGACGCTCTTCTCGGCGCAGGCGATCATCTTATTGTGATGGGCGAGCCTTCCCGCCTGCGCGAGTTGGAGGTATTAGCCGGAGCCAAAAAGTGAAGATCACCACTGCCGCCGAAATGTCTGCCATCGATCGCGCCACCTCCGCGCAACATGGCGTGCATCCGCTCACGCTGATGGAAAATGCCGGGTCGGCGGTGGCCAACTTTGCCCGCGACTACTGGCCTTCGGCCAACCGCATCACCATCGTCTGCGGACGCGGCAACAACGGAGGCGATGGTTTTGTCGCCGCCCGCCGCCTGCACAGCGCAGGCAAAGTAGTGGAAGTCCTTCTGCTCGGCTCGCCCGATGGTCTCAAGCCTGACGCCGCTAGCATGTTCGCCCGCCTTCCGCTGCGTCCCATCGCGTTGACCAGCGTTGACGATATCGCCCGCGAATCCGCGCGCAGCCTCGCCGGAGCCGATCTCATCATTGACGCCATTTTCGGCACCGGATACAAGTCCCGGCCTGATGCATCGCCCACGTCTCGACTCGCCGAAGCCTGTATCAAGGCCATCAACTCCATTTCTGTTCCTGTGCTCTCCGTTGACTTGCCTTCCGGTGTGGACGCCGATCTCCTGAACGCCCCCGAGCCTGCCGCGCCCGTCTGCCGCTCCAGCGCGGTCGTCACTTTCACCGCGCCCAAGCCCGCGCATCTCTTCCTGCCGCTCACTCGCGGCCCCATTGTGGTCGCCCCCATCGGCACTCCCGACGCCGCCATTGTCTCTGCCCAGAATCTCAACGCCGTGACCCCGCAGGAAGTCTCCGCGCTCTTCGCGCCGCGCGCCCTCGATAGCAACAAGGGACGCTTCGGCCACGTTCTGGTCGTCGGCGGTTCGCTTGGCAAGAGTGGAGCCGCCGCCATGAGCGCAATGGCCGCCCTCCGCACCGGGGCCGGATTGGTTACCGTTGCCACTCCCGCCTCCGTGCTGACCGCCGTCGCCAGCTTCGCCGCCGAGTTGATGACCGAACCCCTCGGCGCTCCTGACGCTTCCAACGTCACTGCCGCCGACGTCGCCCACTGCCTTGAACTTGCCAAGTCGCGCAATGTTCTCGCCGTCGGCCCCGGTCTCTCGCAACGTCCCGGAGTCGCTGACTTTGTTCGCCGCTTCGTAAAGGGCGCGCACTCTCCCGTAGTGCTTGACGCCGATGGCCTCAACGCATTTGCCTCTGCGCCGCAGGAACTCAATGGAGCCGGCTCCCTGGTTCTCACTCCTCATCCCGGAGAGATGGCTCGCCTCACCGGCCGCTCTGTCGCCGAGATTCAAGCTGACCGCAGCACCGTCGCCCGAGACTTTGCGCGCCGTCATCGCTGCATTCTGGTGCTCAAGGGATACCGCACCGTGATTGCCTATCCCAGTGCCGAGGTCTGGGTCGTCGCCACCGGAAACCCCGGCATGGCCACCGGAGGCACCGGAGACATCCTTACCGGAATGATCGCCGGAGCCATCGCGCAGTTCCCCTCGCGCCTCGAGGAAGCCGTCCGTGCCGCGGTCTTCCTGCATGGCCTCGCCGGTGACATGGCCTGTGTCCGCACCGGTCCGGAATCACTGGTCGCCACCGACCTGCTGCGATATCTTCCCGTTGCGTTCCGAGTCATGCGGCAGCGCGCAAGAGGAAAGAACATTCGCCTCTGCTGATGCATTCTCCACTTTTTTCGGGGCGCGCAATGCTATGATTCGGCCCATGACGAGGGATTTCGTTTCGCACTCTGCCGAGGAAACTGTCGAACTCGGGCGCCAGCTCGCGCCGCTCCTCCAGGGAGCCCACCTCGTCCTGCTTCGCGGCGATCTCGGCGCCGGGAAAACCACGCTCGTCAAGGGAATTGCCGAAGGCTTCGGCGCGGCCCAGGCCGACGATGTCACCAGCCCCACCTTCACCCTGATTCACGAGTACCACGGCCCTGACAAAGACGTCTTTCACATCGATCTCTATCGCCTCGAAAAGCCCGGCGAACTCGATTCCCTCGGCCTCGAAGACCTCATGCTCGAAGAGCGCAACGTCCTACTCATCGAGTGGGGCGAAAAGTTTCCCCGCATCGTCCAGCACAAAGACGCTGAAATCACCATCCGCCGCGTCGAACACGACGAGCGCAAAGTCCGCCTCACCACATAATATCTATCTTTAATGAAGGGTCATCCTGAGCGCAGCGAAGGACCCCCGCACCACTCAAATATGCAATGCGGTTCAAGGCTTCCCAACCAGCCAACAGGGTGCCCCATCCTAACCTTACTTTTGGTTAGGGTGGGGATGTTGCGGTTGACTTTGAGCGCCCGCAACCCTTTGCGCACAGAAAAGCCGCGCCCTTTTTCCGGGCGCGGCAACTGAATTACGTGTGAGTTAGTAGCCCATCACGTTGTACCCGCAGTCCACGTGAATCACCTCGCCGGTAATTCCCGAGGCGCCGTCGCCCGCCAGAAAGGCGGCTGTCGAGCCTACTTCTGCCGGGTCTACGTTGCGTTTCAGCGGCGCCCGCTCGGAGACAATCTTCAGGAAGTCGCCCAGCGACCCAATCCCTCGTGCGGCCAGCGTGCGAATCGGTCCCGCGGAAATCGCGTTCACCCGGATCGCCTTTGCGCCGAGCGAGGCGGCCAGGTAGCGTACCGTCGCTTCCAGCGCGGCCTTGGCCACGCCCATCACGTTGTATCCCTGCATCACTTTTTCCGCGCCCAGGTAGCTGAGGGTGATGATGCTGCCGCCCTCGGTCATCAGGGGTTCGGCGGCCCGCGCCAGCGCAATCAACGAATACACGCTGATGTCATGTGCAATGCGGAATCCCTCGCGGCTGGTCAGCAGAAAGTCGTTCTTCAAGTCTTCTGCAGGAGCGTAGGCCACCGAATGCACCAGCGTATGAATCTTGCCGTTGTACCGTTCGCCAATCTGCTTGAAGACTTCTGCGATCTCTTCGTCTTTGGTCACGTCGCACTGGAAGCCCTGGGCTCCCGGCAGACTCGTGATCATCTCTTCGGCTTCCAGTCGCAGCCGTTCGTTCTGATATGTGATTGCGATTTGCGCGCCTTCTGCGTGCAGCTTCTGGGCGATGGCCCAGGCAATACTGCGCTTGTTGGCCAGGCCAAAAATTACGGCCACGCGCCCTTCCAGGCTATTTGCCATCTATGTGTGTGCTCCCCAGCGATGTGCTGAAATGGATTCCGTACTCGGGTTCCGTATCCAAAGGATAGCAGCCAGCGGCCTGAACTGAAAACCTCTGCATCTCTCGCCGCGCCTCTCAACCTTAGATCAGGGGTCACCTGAATCTGTGAGTGTTGTCACATCGACGCCGACAAAAGCTCGCTATCTTGTACACGCTATGACGACCAAGAACCTCGAAATGACGGCTGTGGTTCCCGAGGAGAAATTGCAAGTCCTCGAACCGCAAAGAGGAGCTTGTGTTGAGTTCGTGAAGTTCTGCAAGGAGCAGCACCTCAGCTCCCGTGCAGCGCACACGTTCCTGCGCGTGCTCCACAATAAAACCTGGGAAGCGGAATGCGATAAGATCCGTGAATCCATGCGCCCAGAAGTAGATCGCATGTTCGAGCCTGCCGAGAAGGCCCTCAGCGAAGGGCGCAATTGCCGCGAGGTTCTCGACATTCTCGTCCACACCCTGACCGAAACTGAAAATATGTAAGCGGTAGCTGAGAATCTTAGCCACGTTGGCTTCATATATTTATCTGTGCGATTCATAACGAAACCCGCCCCCACCGGCGGGTTTTGTTATGTTTTTGAAGTGTCATCCTGAGCGAAGCGAAGGACCCCTCAACGGCCATCGATTTTGTTGTAAGTCAGCTTCGGGTCGCCAATTCACAGGTGGCCCATTCAAGCCTGACCGCTGGCTTGAGTGGGATTGCCAACGTTGCGCGTCACGTATCTATTTCCGTGCGTTTTAACTACTATTTGACAGGTATTCTGCAGACTGAGCAATCTAGCTCAGATTTCGACAGGATGAACATTCGATACTGGTTCATCAGAAAATCGCGCACCGTTTCTCTAAACCTAAGAAGAGTCACTATGACGGTCGAAATCAGATTGCCAGGTAGCCCATGGTGGGAGCCAGAGGAGTCGTATATTGCATTTACCCCCGCTGAACATGGGCGCGAGAAGTCCTGTGCAAGCCTCCGCATCACCGACAATTCTCTGTGTAGACGACGACTCTGGCGCTCTCCTCATTCGCAAAGCGATTCTCGAACGATCTGGTTATATCGTTCATACCGCAACCAACGCCGAGGATGGCCTCAAGACATTCAGCTCAAGTCACATTGATCTGGTCGTCTCTGACCATCTGCTTCCCGGCGCGACGGGAACCGAGATGGCACGCCAGATGAAACGTTTGAAACCCGGTATTCCGATTCTGCTTCTCTCCGGGCTCATCGATCCACCTGAAGGGACGGAGTACACCGACGGGTACATCGACAAGGGACAAGGGCCCGAGAAACTGCTGGAAGCAATCGCTGCCGCGCTGATCAAGGTCAGACCCGTCACGGTGTCTGTATCGCCCGTCACCATAAGAAGTCGCTCTGAAGCGAAGCCGGGCTGCGATAACTGCGTTGCCACCATGGCACACGAGATTAACAACCCTCTCGATTCACTTCTGAACCTTCTGTATCTACTCGATGGTGAGGCTTCCCTCACCGAGAAGGGCGCTCATTATCTCGCCACTGCTCGGGACGAAGTACACCGGATCTCCCTGATCGCTCGCTCCGCACTGGATGGTTTCCGGGACACGGCCGGACCAAAGGAAACGAGCGTCCCGGAGTTGGTTGGCACCGTCGTCGATTTCTACAATTCACGGCTCGAAGGACGCGGCATCTCCTTCGCAACCCGTTACTGCCCTGATCGTGAGGGAGTTCTCTCCGTATACTCCAGTCCCTTGCGCCAGGTGTTCTCAAACCTCATCGTGAATGCCGCACATGCTATGCCGCATGGCGGAAAAATGTACGCAAGAGTATCGCCAACTCGCGAATGGTCAGGACAGGGAAGACGCGGATTGCGGATCACGTTTGCCGATAACGGTTGCGGGATCCCTGAGGAGAACCAACAGCAGATCTGGGAACCCTTCTTTTCCACCAAGGGTTCCGGGGGGAGCGGACTCGGACTCCCGCTGGTCAAGGATGTAGTACATAAGCACGGTGGAGTGCTTCGCCTCCGGAGCAGCACAATGCTCGGTCGCAGCGGCAGCGTGTTTACGATATTCCTTCCGGGGGCTTTCTTTACTTCTCCCACCCGGACGTTGGACAAAGTGATGATCTCGACATCGAGTTCGATGTCGGAGTCGGCGAAGAACTCATTTCGCTACAGAATCCTCGTCGTTGACGACGAGGAAAACCTTCGCAAGATGGCGCAGGCAATCTTGGAATCGCAAGGCTATGAGGTCATGTGTGCGGTGGACGGCTTCCACGCCCTTGCCACCTTGCGGCAATCGCTTCCTGACGTCATCATTTCCGACCTGCGAATGCCCAACATGAATGGCTTCGAATTCCTGTCAGTGGTGCGCGCGCGCTTTCCCCAGATTCCCATCATTGCCATCAGTGGCGAGTTCTCCGGCCTTGGCGTGCCAGATAGCGTGTTGGCCGACGCGTTCTTTGCCAAGGGCCAGTACACGCTCGAGGAACTGTTCCACAGAATCATCGTCCTGCTGGAACATGGTCCAATCCGGCCTCGCGCCAAGCGACAATCTAAGTCTGCGGTCTGGGTTCCAGTCAGCACCGATGCGAACTACATTGCCGTGACCTGTCCTTCCTGCTTGCGCACGTTCCCGGTCTCCGCTCCACTCAGTGCAGGTGCAAATACCGCCAACTGTGATTTTTGCGTCGCCCCCGTCTCGTTTGAAATCCCCGAGGAATTGCGCGTCTGCTGAGAGAGTGACGCAACAGGTATCGAACATCGGCCCCATTCCTCGACCTTCCCAACGATTATCTGCTTCGTCACCCTCCCCCTCGCAACGATTACCCACTCGGTAAATCCTGCTGCACCGAAGCCTGTGCAAACAACCTAAAAACTGGTCTTTCTCGTGCCCCCAATTGCCCAAACACATCGAATTTACCCAAAAATGATCCAAAAACCGACCCACTTCGCCCGTTGTCAAGCAAGCTTTCTCGCCAATTGCTCCTAACCAGATCATTCGAAGCGACATAGAGTTTGCCGCAAGGTGAGGGGATCACCTCTTAAACCCGATATTCTGGAAGTAGGGGGAAACAAGCAGGAGCCGGGACCTATTCCCATTTAATTGCTCCATAACCCTTCTGTTTTCAAATTTTTGGCCGGAAATATAGGGGGGAGGGGGTACCCTCGCACGCACCCACGTTTTTGACTTTCGATCTGCACCACTTTGCAACCTTTGCAACCTGTGAAACCTCGTTCCCTTACAATCGTCCGCAGGAGCAAGAACCCATGAAAGTCACAGGAAATACAATCCTCATCACCGGCGGCGGATCGGGAATCGGTCGCGCTCTTGCCGAGAGCTTTCACCGTCTTGGCAATCAGGTCATCATCGCCGGACGCCGCAAACAGGCGCTCGACGCAACCACCAGCGCCAATCCCGGCATGAAGTCCGTTACGCTCGACATTGAAAATGCGGCAGCCATTCGCGCCTTCGCCACCTCTCTGACTCGCGACTATCCTGCGCTCAACGTGCTCATCAACAACGCAGGAATCATGCGGCCTGAGAATATCCGTGAGCACCCGGAAGACATTGCCGACGCGGAAGCCATCGTCACCACGAACCTGCTCGGTCCCATTCGCCTCACCGCTGCGCTGCTGCCGCATCTGCGCAAGCAGGCGTATTCGGCGATCATGAACGTGTCTTCAGGGTTGGCCTTTGTCCCGCTGGCCGTGACGCCGACTTACTGCGCCACCAAGGCTGCCATCCACTCCTACACCGAATCGCTGCGCTATCAGCTCAAGGGAACGGCAACGGATGTCCTTGAACTCGTCCCGCCCTACGTGCAAACCGATCTGATGAATGGCGCAGCCGACCCTCGCGCGATGCCCCTCGCCGAGTTCATCACCGAGGTCACGCAGATCCTCCAGAGCAGCCCCAACGCCACTGAGATTTGCGTGAAGAGAGTGGACGGCCTGCGCAACGCCGCCGCAAGCGGACATTACGACGCCGTATTCAACGGCCTCAACGAGGCCATGAAATAGCGTCTAGACCGGTTCCGCAGAAGCTGTAACCGCGGGTGCCCCACCTTCGGCGCGCGTCCTTTGCGCGTCTAAGGTGGGAGAGCAGGATACAGCAACCCAGGAAGCGCCCTAGCCTCGCAGCCTGTTACTTTGCCAGCTCGTTGGCCAGCAGGCTCGCTTTGACTGCAAGGTTGTAGGCGCGTTCGATGTCTCCGGCCTGCAAGGCCTGGTTCGACTGTGCGATGTAGTTGCGCGCCTGCCGCATCATGCCCTGTTCGCTGTCTCCCATTGCGCGCGTAATGTGGCTGAGCTTGCCCTCGGAGCTGCGCAGCAGGTTCTCCGTGTTCTGCCGTTGCGACTGCACGGCAGCGCGCGGAACGTCGGCGGTGATTTGCGCGGAGTTATCCGTCTGAGTGGGCTTCGGTGCTTCCTGCTTCGGAGGCTCAACTACGGCAGGCTGCTGCGGTGCCTGCACGGGCTTGCGCGGAGCTGGCCGGTGCGGTTTGGGCTTCGGCTTCTGCTGGTTGGCCGCCGGCTCGCTGGACGGTGCGGGCTGCGGGACGCTGGCGTTCTCATCCGGAGGGCGCGCTGGCTGCGGGAGGGGCTGCGGCTCGGTCTCAATGCTCGGCGCCAGCACCGCCGGAACCGCGCGCGCCGGCTTCTTGGCGCATCCCGATCCAATCAACATCATGCAGAGTGCGAGGAAGGCAAGTGTGCGGAACTGGGTGACGCGAGCATGAAGACAGGGAACGAGCATATTGCTTTCTGTAAGCCTTTTCTTAGTGCGGCGGTGGAATCACGCTTACTTGAATTGTATCTGTTGCTTTTGTTGTATCCGGTTCTGCCAGGGGAAGCATAAACCGAAAGGTTGTGCCCTGGCGCTCCTCGGAGTCAAGGTCGAGCGCACCGTTGTGAAGCTGCATGGCCCGGTAGGTAAGCGCCAGTCCAATGCCGCTGCCAGACTTCTTGGTAGTGAAGTAGAGGTTGAAAATCTTGTCGCGGATCTCAGGAGAGATTCCCCCGCCCGTATCCTGCGCCTCAAGCACCGCGGCCTGTCCCGAGGTAAAGCCCCGCAGGGTGAGCGTGCCGCCATCCGGCATCGCCTGCACTCCGTTGATCACCACGTTCAGGATTGCTTGTTTCATCAGGTCGGTATCTACCCGGACGGGCAGTGGTTGCTCTCCCAATTGCAAAACGACATCGACGCGATGGGAGCGGGCCTCTGGGGAGGCAAGAGCAGCGACCTCTCCGGCGAGGTCGCGGAGATCGACCGCTTGCAGCTTGAGCTCGACAGGACGCGAGAAGTCCACCAAGGTTTTCACCACCCGATCAAGGCGATGGATTTCCGAATTGATGATATCCATGTGCCGACGCGTCTCGGGATCGAGTTGCAGCATGCGCTCGCGCAAGATCTCCAGGTGAATAACGATGGCATTGATCGGATTCTTCACCTCGTGCGCCACGCCGGAAGTCAGACGTCCGATAGCGGCCAGGCGGCGCGAGAGTTCGATCTCATTCTCAATTCGCCGAACTGACTCGGCATCGCGGACGGTGAGTAGTGCGCCGATGGCCACGCCGCGTTCGGATATGAAGTCCAGCGCGAGCTGAATCCGGCGTCCGTGTTCCATCTCGATCTCGCGTGATGGAACTTCCTGACGCAAGGCGAAGGCATCGAGCACAATACGCCCGAGGCGGGTTGAGTCGTCGAATACATCTTCCACCATCTGGCCTAGCATCTCGCCGCGCGGTCGGCCGATGAAGCGCTCTGCCGAAGCGGATACCAGCACGATGCGACCATCGCGGGTAAAGAGGATGAGGCCGTCCTGCAACGTCGACATGAGTTGGTCGAGGTTTTCTTTCAGGGCGGAGAAGACCTCGCGCACATCGTGCATCTGGCGGCCCAGGCGATCAATACGGTTGCTCACCGCGCCAAATTCGTCAGTACGCTCACTCTCCGGCTCCGGTTTTTCCGTTTCCGTCGTCATGGCATCAAGGCGGCGGGCAATGGCCTCCAGCGGACGCAGCGCGATGTTGGAAAGAGCCGCAGCCAACGCGAACGAGAGCAGCACGGCGATGGCGGAAAACAACAGCGCGCGATTGAGCTGCGGCACCAGTTCCTGCTTGAGAAACAAAGTGGAGAGACCGACGCGAATCTCCCCAAAGGGTGCGCCCTGACGCTGCACCGGCAACGTGACTTCATAGACGCGCGCAGGACCGTAGACGGCGCGGATCTGGTCGACGAACCCGCCATCGCGTAAAGCGGCGAGCGAGGGCCGGCGGGGCTCCACCTTATCTACTGAACTTACGTCAGTATCGAGCAGCGCTACGCCGTTACTGTCAGTCAGTGCGGCGTCATAAACCTCCACGTTGTAGCCCACAACCGACTGGAGCAGCGAGTTAATTGCATCATCACGCTGAAGAATTGCGGCGATGGCATTGCGAGCCTGAAGGGGATCTCTTGGCTCCACATTAGTGTTGGGAAGTTCGGTTTCCAGCGCCTGCCGTGCGGCGTGCAGCACCTGGTGCGCGATAAAGTCGGCGTTGTCGTAGCTCTCGTGGATCCGCTGGCGAAGAATTTGGGAAATGTAGACGCAAGAAAGCGTAGCAACCAGCACGAAGACCATTCCGCTGATTGCCAACACCAACTTTGTCTTGAGTCTAAGCCGCGGCATCGAAAGGGAAAGGGAAAGCGGTGCTGATTATCAAATCAGCCACTGGTGTCGTGTGCTGCGCCGACCTGCTTTTCCTGGTTCCCGTACTCCTTCAGTTTATTGTGTAAGGTCTTCAGGCTGATACCGAGGACTTCCGCTGCCCGCGTCTTGTTGTTGTGCGTCGATTCGAGAGTCTTGACGATCAACTGGCGTTCGGCCTCGTCGACTGTAGTGCCTACGCCAATGTGAATATTATCCGCATCGTCCTGTGAGAAGCGCAGTGGACTGGACCCGAAAGCGGGCGGAAGATGGCGTGGCTCAATCACACTGGCGTCGCAGACAATCACGGCCCGCTCGAGTGTGTTGCGCAACTCGCGCACGTTTCCTGGCCAGGAGAAGTCCTGGAACATCTGCATCACCGCATCGTTCACAGTGCGCACATTGCGCTGGTGCTTTGCATTCATTTCCTGAATCAGTGTATGCGTGAGGTTGGCAATGTCTTCTTTATGGGAGCGCAGTGGCGGCATGTGAATGTTGAAGACGTTAAGGCGATAGTAGAGGTCATTGCGTAACTGCCCCTTGGCCACCGCTTCTTCGGGAACCTTGTTGGTCGCGGCCAGTACCCGCACATCTACCGTGGTCTCGGACTTGCTGCCAAGACGGCGGAACTTGCGATCTTCCAGCACGCGCAAGAGCTTTGCCTGGGTCCCAACCGGCATTTCGCCAATTTCATCGAGCAGCAGGGTGCCACTTTCGGCGAGCTCAAAGCAGCCGGTACGGCGCTCGACGGCTCCGGTAAAAGCTCCTTTTTCATGGCCGAATATTTCGCTTTCAATGAGCGTTTCAGGAATGGCCGCGCAGTTGATGGCGACGAAGGGACGATTTTTACGGGGCGAAAGCTCATGAATGGTGCGCGCCACCAACTCCTTGCCGGTGCCGCTCTCTCCGGTGATTAGAACGGACGCTGTGCTGGGCGCTACTAGTTCGATAAGGTGAAAGATCTCCTGCATCTTGCGCGAGCCGCCGACGAGGGAACCAAGCTTTCCGCTATCGCGCAGAAGACGACGGGTAGCTTCTAACTCCCGCTCTGTGCCGCGTTGGCGAGCCGCATTCTGAAGGATATTGCGCAGGCGGGTCGGGTTTACGGGTTTCTCGATGAAGTCGTAGGCACCGAGCTTCATGGCCGTAACCGCCGCGTCGATGGAACCTTGAGCGGTGAGCAGAATGAACGACAACTCGCGCGAAGTATGCGAAACCTGCTCGAGCATCTCCATGCCGTCCATGCGCGGCATCTTGAGGTCACTCACAACGATTCCCGGATCCCAGTTTTCGATCTTCTCCAAACCCTCAATGCCGTCCCGCGCGGTTTCGGTGAGATATCCCCAGGCGGAAATTAATTCCGCCAGCCCTGAGCGCTCATGCTCCTCGTCTTCGACAATCAGTACTTTTTCCCACCCCATCCGTGAAAACCCTTTCGCATGGCCCAGCCGCAGGGCGAACCTAAACTTTGAGTGTAAACAGAACCGTGTAATTTAGATGCAGAAGCTGAGCTGCGTGTAAGTTTTGCTCTGCATTTCTTTTCCAAGGAGGTCTCGATGATATTGGTGGGAAAGGTGTCACTAGGGTGGATCGCTGAGAAGATAAGAAAATTACGCTAAAATATTCCGTGTAGGACGGAATAAGGTCCTTGTTTCCGGCGATGCCGGTTCGGAGCTTTGTCCGCCTTGCGTTTTGAAAGGAAGGTTTTAAAGATGCGCCGTTACACGTCGATTTTCTTGTTTTTGGCAGTAGCTTTACTTGTTCCCTCGCTCTATGCACAGAGCCAGGATGCGCCGAAGTACGAAGTGTTTGGTGGATATTCCTGGTATGGTCCGGGCGGAACGATGCCCGCTGCGGACTCCAAGATTCAGGACTTCAAGAAGGGCTGGGGCGGACAGTTTACCTACAACCTGAACCGCTGGGCTGGAATTGCAGTGGACGCCAACGGTCACTATGGCGACTTTGGCAATGTCCACTCGCTCGCGATTGGTCCGCAGTTGAAATGGCGTACAGAGGGTGTCGTGCCCTTTGCCGAGGCTATGGTGGGTTGGCAGCACTTCGGCCCGAAGCTGTATCCCGACCAGAATTCGCCTGTGATTTTTGTGGGCGGCGGACTCGAATATCCAGTCAACCGTCGCGTCTCGATCCGCTTCTTCCAAGCGGATTATGTGTACAGTTACATTCCCGATTCCTCGAATGCCCTAAACGGTGTTCGCCTGCAGGGCGGCGTGGTATTTAATTTTGGTCTGCCTGTGGCAGAAGGCAAGGTAAGCGCAGCTTGCACCATTGAGCCTGCGGCCGTCGATGCCGGAGCTCCGGTAAAGGTCGCGGTGACTCCTGCGGGCTTCCTGCCGAAGCGCTCCCTGAGCTATTCCTATTCCGCCAACGCGGGCACCAAGATTACCTCGAACGGTACCACTGCCACGATTGAGACCGCGGGGCTCGCACCGGGCAGCTACACCGTGACCGGCAAGGTCGTGGATAACGGCAAGGGCACCCATCAGCAGACAGCAAGTTGCCAGACGGCTTTCAGCGTCAATGAACCGCCCAAGCATCCGCCAGTGCTATCCGTGTCGGCCGCCCCCACGTCGCTAGTCTCCGGCGATGCATCTACAATCACCGCTACGGGCAGCAGTCCTGACAACCGTCCGTTGAGCTATAGCTGCACGGCGACCTCAGGCCGCCTGACCGGAAATGGTCCGACGTACACGCTGGACACCGCAGGAGTTTCAGCCGGCAGCGTTACCGTCAACTGCACCGTCAGCGATGACCGCAGCCTGACGGCTACGGCCAACACGTCGGTAAATGTGAGCGTTCCGCCTCCGGCACCAGTCGCCAAGGACTTCGGACAGATCAAGTTCGAGCACGACCTGAAGCGTCCGACCCGCGTGGACAACGAAGCAAAGGGTGAACTCGACCGTTTCGCCGATGCTCTGGCCGCTTCGCCTGACTCCAAGGGTGTGGTGGTGGGTTATGCCACGTCCAAGGAAGACGCCGCGAAGGGTAGCAAGAAATTTGCCGCCGAGCGTGCCGTCAACACCAAGGACTATGTGACCAAGGAAAAGGGAATCGATCCTACCCGCATCGAGCCCCGCACCGGCAGCGGCGACGACCAGAAGACTGAACTCTGGATCGTTCCTGCCGGCGCAACGTTCCCGGCCACAGACACTAAGGTTGTCGACGAATCCAAGGTCAAAGCAATCCCGCGTGTTGCCCCGCCGGTTAAGAAGGCGGCTCATCACAAGGCAGCCAAGAAGTCGTAAGACGTAGAACCTGAGATCACCGGGCACGCTCAAACTAAGCAGTGTGCCCGATGCACCTCGTCCGGCCGGTTGCGCTAGTCTTTAGCCTCCGGCCGGATTTTTATGCTGGGAATGAGGACTTCATGCTGAAGTGTTTTAGGTTGTTGCTGTGCCTTGCAGCGCTGCTGATTTTGACGGTACCTGCGCTGGGGCAGTGGCATACCGTGGGTCCGTATGGGGGCAATGCTCGCGCCCTGACTTACGATCCTGCTAATCCTGACCACATTCTGCTTGGCTCCGGTGCCGGCGCGCTGTTTGAATCCAAGGACGGAGGGCGGAACTGGAAACACTTCGCTCATCTTGGCCTGGGTAGCGACCTGATGCTGGAGAACATTGCGTTCGATCCGACGCGCCCGTCGATCATCTATGTCGGCGGTTGGAGCGTCACTGGCTCGGGCGGCAGCTTCTTCGTAAGCCGCAATGGGGGGCTCAGCTGGGGTGAACCGGCAGGACTGCGGGGCAAGAGTATTCAGGCAATTGCACTGGCCGATTCCATCCCCGGGACACTGATCGCCGGTGCGCTCGATGGACTTTACCGCAGCACCGACTGGGGCGCGACCTGGGTGCGCATTACTCCCGTAGGTCATCCCGACCTGAAGAACTTCGAATCGGTCGCGGTGGATCCGCGCGATCCACGAATCATCTACGCAGGAACCTGGCACCTTCCCTGGAAGACCACCGATGGCGGTGCACATTGGAACGTGATCAAGCAAGGAGTTATCGACGACTCCGATGTCTTTTCCATCATTCTTGACCATTCCAACCCGCAGACGGTCTTTGCCAGCGCCTGCTCGGGAATCTACAAGAGCGAGAACGGCGGCGAACTCTTTCACAAGGTGCAGGGAATCCCCGGAACCGCCAGGCGAACGCGCGTGTTGCAGCAGGATCCAAAGGAGAGCCAGACGGTTTACGCCGGCACCACCGAAGGGCTCTGGAAGACTACGGATGGAGGCAAAGGTTTCAAGCTGATTTCGCCGCCCAACTACATCCTCAACGATGTGCTGGTGGACCCGCGGAACTCGCGGCGCGTGCTGATTGCAACCGACCGTGGCGGGGTCTTCGCCTCCGATGACGCCGGCGCGACCTTCCATCCCTCGAATGACGGCTTCTCGCAACGGCAGATCACGGCACTGGTGGCAGATTCCGAACATCACTCCGACCTCTACGCCGCCGTCCTGAATGACAAGGAGTTTGGCGGCATCTTCCACTCACATAACGGAAGCTGGTCGCAACTCAACGATGGGCTAGGAACGGTGGAGGTCTTCGACCTTGCGCAGTCTTCTCATGGACCACTAGTGGCGGCAACCAATCGCGGACTCTTTGTGTTGGATCAGGCCTCGCAGCACTGGGCGCCGAGCCGAGAGGTTGTAGCCGAAAAACCTGCTCCGATGCGCAAGCCGGTTCGCGGAAAGAACGGAAAGATGGTTACTCCCAAGCCTCTCCCACCAGTCCTCGTGCACTCGCATTTTGAAGGACGCGCGACGGCCCTTGCGCTTGGTCATCACTGGTATGCCGCTACGGACGACGGCCTGCTGGTCAGCGAGAACCAAGGCAAGAGCTGGAAGCGAGGAGCGCTCGACGGACAGCGCGACTTCGTCTCGGTAGCCAGCCAGGGCGAGACCGCGGTGGCAGCCAGCCTGCGCGGAGTCTGGTATAGCGGGGACGAGGGTGAGCACTGGTCACAGCAGACGCTTCCGAACTGGGTCTCTCGGATTTATTCGGTTGCCATCGGCTCAGACGGCGCTGTGTGGATAGGGACCCGCGAGGGGGCGCTTCGCCGGACGCAGGACAGCGCGACCTGGGAGCACGTATTGAACGGACTCGCCTCTCGTGAAGTCACCTGGATTCGTGCCGATGGCGATCTGATGATGGCCGTTTCCGCCGGGTCGGAGAGCCTTTATGTGAGTCGTAATCTGGGGCAACAATGGACAGCTGAGACCGGCAGTGGTTTCGAAATTGCCGGCGCGGCCAGACAGGACGGCATGCTGTACATCGCCACCCGTCACCATGGACTTCTGGCAAGGGAGGCGCTCGCTACACCCTCTGCCGGGCAGCACTAAGCAAGAACTTGACGGCACTCCGGAGAATCCCACACGGGAACTCCGGAGTGCCGCTCGACTCAAATGCAATCCATCCGCTTTTGCCTCCCAGTTCCGGAATTCTTCCCAAACAGGTAAGTTACTGTAACCAGGGTATTTGCACCCGAATTCGTCGAGCTCACTCCCATTCTGGAAATTGTGAGCGGAGCGAGGGTGAATGCAAAACCTCATGTCGTAATCGCGCAAACCTTTCGGCTGCAATCATTTGCAATTTCTAACCCAATTTGGCACGCGCATTGCTTTTCAAAATGGCGTGAACTCCGAAATGAACTCGAGTATGTCACTGCCTGTCGAGGCCGATCAGCTTCACCTGAGCGGCGAAAGCGTGCGGAGCATGAGACACGGCCTGCATGAACTGGCAAATGTCTTCACCGGAGTCATGATCGCCGCCGGGCTGCTCTCCGAATATCTGGAGGGCGGCTCCCTGCAGACCTACGCGACGGATATCAGCGAGGGCAGTGAGCGCGGCAAAGTGCTGGTGCAGGAGCTGCGGAACCAGCTTCTGGCGGCCTATGGCGAAGGTGAACTTCCGCCGTCAATAAGTCCGGCCGGCGATTCGGTGCGGGGTAGTGGGAACAGTGCAGAAGGATAGATACCGAGCAGGGAGGCAATTCTGATGATGAACTCAGACAGGGCCGCGGAACGGGAGCGAATCCCGAGTCACAGCTTAAGCGTGTCCCACGGCACACGACCAAGTGACCCAGGCACTACTAACCCGGAGCTAGCAATCAGTACAATTCTGGGCGCGCTAGCCATGGACCCGAATCGCGACAAAGCGGAGGCGAATCTGTTGAACCTGCTCATCGTGGACGATGAGCGGTCGATTCGGGAGGGCTGCCGGGATGTGGCCCAGAGCATTGGTTACTGCACCTATATTGCAGACAACGCTGAACACGCCTTCCGGGTGCTGGACACCACCAGCATCGACGTGGTGCTGCTCGATCTGCGGCTCCCGGGCTTGGGTGGGCTTGAAGTTCTAAGAGAGGTCAAGCGCCGCCGTCCAGAGACGGTTGTCATTGTGATGACCGGTTACGCGAGCGTGCAGTCGGCAGTGCAGGCGATGAAGCAGGGCGCCTATGACTACGTGACAAAGCCCTTCAATCTCGAAGAGCTGCGCATGATCCTGGACCGTGTGCTCGGGCACCTTCAGCTTTCCAGCGAGAACCGGATTCTGCGTCAGCAGGTCAAGAGCAAGGAAGGGTTCGGCGCCATTGTTGGCCGCTCGCCGGAGATGGAAAAGCTTTACCGCATCATCTCCAAGGCGGCGCATAGTTCGCATCCGGTGCTCATCCTGGGCGAGAGCGGAACCGGTAAGGAACTGGTCGCGCGCTCCATTCACTTTTCCGGGCCTTATCGTGACAAGCCGTTTGTGGCCATCGACTGCGGCTCGCTGGTTCCGTCGCTGATAGAGAGCGAGCTCTTCGGCTATGTCAAAGGCGCTTTTACCGGGGCGGGCAAGAACAAAGATGGACTGCTGCAGGCCGCGGACGGCGGCACCATTTTTCTAGATGAAATTGGCGAACTGCCGATTGATCTTCAATCCAAGCTGCTGCGCGCTTTGCAGGAAAAGGAAATACGCCCCGTGGGTGGAACCAAGCCAGTCTCCATCGACGTGCGGGTGCTGGCCGCCACGAATCGCGACCTGGAGCAGGCAGTCGCCCAGGGCGCCTTCCGCAAAGATCTCTACTTCCGTTTGAACGTGCTCAGCCTGCGCATTCCGACCTTGCGTCAACGTAAGCAGGACATTCCTTTGCTGGTGGGGCACTTCCTCGAACGCTTGACGCGCTCTACGGGAGTGCAGCGCAACATCAGCGACGACGCGCTGAAGCTGATGCTGAGCTACGACTGGCCGGGCAACATCCGCGAGTTGGAGAACTGCATCGAGCGCGCCTGTGCGCTGACCAGCGGACCTACGATCCACATTGCCGATCTTCCCACCACGATCCAGAACTGGCGGGAGCAGGTAGAGCCGTCATCGGAGAAGATGATGCCGAGGCGCGGCATTCTGCCCATTGCAGAGATGGAGAAACAAGCCATTCTCGGGGCCATCGAACTGCTCCATGGTGACAAGTTGGAAGCGGCGCGGCTGCTCGGCATCGGCAAGACCACCCTTTACCGAAAACTCAAAGAATACGGCGCTCTGCAGTAGACGGGCGCTCCCTGTGTTGAGACGTGGAAGCACATTCCGCGCCCCCGCCTCTGTGCGCGCGAGGGCCATTGGGAGAAGATTATGATTTTACTGGTGACATCTAGCAATCGCCGAGGTGAGTGCGGCCGAGCCCTGGAGCAGGCGGTTGGCGAAACCGTAGAGGCTTGCGAAACCGTTCGCAAAGCATCCAGCATGCTGCGCAACAACGAGTACTCCGCTGTGATCCTTGACGACCCTATGGTGGAGGCGGAAAGCGAGGCGCTGGAGGCGCTGCTCAATAACCTGGGTCTGGCCGTGCCAGTATATGTGAACCTGGCGGTCAGCAACGCAGAACGCGTTACCCGGGAGCTTCGGATGGCGATGCGCCGCAACCGCGAGTCGCGGTTGATTGCCATTCGTGCTGCTGAATCCCAACTTCGCAGCGAGATTCGCGACGCCGTGACTGGAATTCTGCTCTCCACGGAGTTGGCGATGCGCAGCCCCGACATGCCTCCTGATGCTCTCGAAAAGTTAAGCTCCGTCTGCCAGCTGGCTACTAATATCCGTTCACGGCTGGAGAACGTCAACTAGAACGATTCCGGAGTTGTGTGCCTTTGACCGTCTCGCGGATGCACTGCTGCGATAGTGGTCGAGTGCGTTCCGAGCGGGCATGGTTGAGGCCTCCGCCTGCGCCGGCCTGCTTCGTTGCGAGATGCACTTTTCTTCATCCCCGGCCAACTTCGGACGTGCTGTCTCCTTCATAGCTTCAGGCCTGGCAAGAAGCAGCGCCGAGGAGAAAAACAAATGTTGTGGACAATTTTTGCGATTCTGATTGTGCTTTGGTTGCTGGGATGGGGCTTCCATGTTGCGGGCTCGTTGATTCATCTGTTGCTCGTGGTTGCTCTCGTGATTGCAGTGGTCAATCTGCTGACCGGGCGCCGCACGGTTTAAAGGAATGCCTTAGTTGTTTCCCTGGCGCGAGGCATCCCGAGTAGAAGCCCGCGCCTCCAATGGGGAGGAGCAGCGAGGGGCAGATCCTTTGGTCGCTGCCGGACAGGTCTGATGTCACCATTGCAGAGTATTCCTCCCGCCTTCACGGCACCCTCACACGACGCGCTGGCGCGGCAGATCTCCGATCTGGGCGATTGGTTCCACAACATCGACTTGAAAGGGATCCAAACCGCTCCCAATCATTTTCTAGGCGATTTTCCCAATGTAAAGTGGCGGCATATCTCGCCGGCGCTGCCGCAGGATTTGACCGGCGCGACCGTGCTGGATATCGGCTGCAATGGCGGATTCTACTCGCTGCAAATGAAGCTACGCGGCGCCAGCCGGGTGCTCGGCATTGATATCTGCGATCGGTATCTCGAGCAGGCCCGGCTGGCATCGCGTACGCTGGGGCTTGAGATTGAGTTGGAAAAGCGCAGCGTGTACCAGGTTGAGGAAATCGCCGGGCAATTCGATTTCGTCATCTTCATGGGTGTGCTCTATCACCTGCGCTACCCGCTCTTCGCCCTGGACAAGGTGGTCACCAAGATTCGCGGCAAGCTGGTCTTCCAGACCATGATTCGCGGCTCGGAAGAGGTAAAGCCCTGGGAAGGCGATTACGACTTCTGGCGGAAAGACATCTTTGCCGACCCGAGTTGGCCACAGATGTATTTTGTCGAGCAAAGCTACTCCAACGACCAGACCAACTGGTGGATTCCCAACCGCGCTGCTGCCGAAGGAATGCTGCGTTCGGCCGGGCTGGAGATTGAATCGCGCCCCGAGAGTGAAACCTGGATTTGTTCACCCAACGCCCAGTCACGCGAGGGGCGATTTGTACATCACATGGAGTTGGATGGAACGCTTTAAAAGGGCCTTCGTTCTGAGCGGGCGGAGTGCACAAGATTTCTGGAGGGATCTTTCCTGATGGTGGAAGCCGTAATGTTGTGGAACGAGCCGAACAATCTTTCCCATTGGGATTTCAGCCTCGATCCGGAATGGAAGCAATTTGCGGCACTGGTGAATGCCGGATCGAAGGCCATAAGGGAAATCAATCCGGAACTCAAGATCGTGCTCGGTGGCATTTCTCCTATAGATCCGCGGTTTATCGAACTCCTCTCTGGTTATGGGGTGCTGGACGCGGTGGACATCGTCGCAGTGCATGGGTTTCCGCTCGACTGGAATCACTGGAACATCACTGAGTGGCCGAAAAAGCTGGACGAAATTCGTGCTGTTTCCGGCGGCAAAGCGCTGTGGGTCAGTGAGGCGGGGGCTTCTTCATTCGGCGCTGAGGAAGTACAGCTCTTCGGTCTGCAGAAGTCCGCGGAGTTGTTGCTGCCCCTGGTGGAACGCGTCCACTGGTACAGTCTCTTCGACTTGCCTGCCACTTGGACTGCCACCACGCGCCACAAAGAAGCTGAAGGTAGTGCGTACTACCGCCACTACTACATGGGATTGTTTCGCGAAGACGGATCTCCGAAGCTTGCTGCCGCAAATTTCCCGGCGGGGCTGGGTGTGTGCCAGTGGTTCCACTTTGAGGATCACCGTCTGGAATTGGGTGCGCAGCGTCTGCGTGAGTTGGGCGTCCGTGCGGTGCGAACAGGAATAAGTTGGGCGGACTGGTTCCGCCCTGGCGCGGAAGCATGGTTTGACCGGCAGATGTCAGCGCTCGACGAATTCGATACCACAATCACCCTCTGCTTCACGCCCGAACACCTTGGCGTGGCGCCGCATTACACGAGTCCCGCTAAGGATCCTGAAGATTTTGCCAACTTTGCCCGATGGGCGGTACAGCGCTATGCGCCGCGAGGGCGCACGTCAGGGGTTAGCGCTGCGACGGAGGGCGAGTTCGCAGCACGATTGGAGGAGGCATGAGCCGCAAGATTCTGGTGACCGGTGGCGCGGGTTTTGTCGGGTCGCACACCGTTGATGCCTTGCTCGCCGCAGGCCACACGGTGCGTGTCTTCGATAATTTAAGCGAGCAGGTTCATCACGGTGACTTTCCGGATTATCTTTCGCGCGATGCCGAGTTTATGCGGGGCGACGTTCGTGACCTGGAAGCGCTGAGTCATGCGCTCGACGACATCGACGTGGTGTATCACTTCGCGGCTGCCGTGGGCGTGGGACAGTCCATGTACCAGATCGCGAGCTACATGGAAACCAACACGCAGGGCACCGCGAATCTGCTCCAAGCCATTCTCGATCGGGGAAACAAGGTTGAAAAGCTGATTGTCGCTTCCTCCATGTCGATCTATGGAGAAGGTCGTTATGTATGCGCCGAGCACGGCAGCCTCGCTCCGCAACCTCGGCTCGCCACACAGTTGAAGGCGAAACAGTGGGAGGTAGCGTGCCCACAGTGCGGACAGAAGTTGGAAGCTGCGCCGACGGCTGAAGATAAGCCACTGCAATGCAGTTCGATGTATGCCCTGGGTAAAAAAGACCAGGAAGAGATGAGCCTGCTGTTTGGGCGGACATACGATGTGCCGGTGGTGGCTCTCCGCTATTTCAATATTTACGGAACTCGCCAAGCGCTCTCGAATCCCTATACGGGAGTTGCAGCGATCTTTTCTTCGCGGCTGCTCAATGGTCGCGCGCCATTGATCTTTGAAGATGGCGAGCAATTGCGCGACTTCGTCAGCGTGCACGATGTGGTGCAGGCAAATCTGTTGGCAATGCGTCGCAGCGAAGCCGATGGACATGCGCTCAACATCGGATCGGGTCATCCGGTCACGATTCGCAAGGTTGCGGAAACCCTGGGCCACACGCTTGGCGTTCAAACGCCTGCGGAGATCACGGGCAAGTATCGCGCGGGCGACATCCGTCATTGTTTCGGAGATATAGCCTTGGCGCAGAAACTCTTGGGATATACCCCGCAGCATCAGTTTGAGTCTGGAGTGGCCGAACTGGTGCAGTGGTTACGTTCGCAGAGTGCGGTGGATCGCGTGGAAGAGGCATCAGACCGATTGGTGGCCTACGGTTTGACTGCCTGAAAAGTTTGCTGCTTCCGGATGGAGTACCTGCCTCCGGGAGCAGAGGCGCAAGCAAGGCGCGGAATACGCTCAGGCTCGCGCCGAGTATGAGCCGCCGCGATGGACCGAACAATCCATCGCGGCGGTGATTTACGGGAGTCGAATGCACATTCTAGTCACAACCGATACGGTGGGCGGCGTGTGGAGCTACACGCGCGAACTAGTGACGGGGTTGGTGGCGCGCGGAGTGCGCGTGACGCTGGTCAGCTTTGGCGGCGTGCCTAGCCGTTCCCAGCGCTCGTGGCTGTCCGGACTCTCTGGCATAAAGTTCTACCCCACGAGCTTTCGCCTGGAGTGGATGCAGGACTCTGCGGAGGATGTCTCTGAATCGTGTGCCTATCTGAGTCGCGTGGTTGCGGAGTGCAAACCGGACCTCTTGCATCTCAATCAGTATTGCTATGGCTCGCTCAATACGACTTTACCCAAGCTCATTGTGGCGCACAGTGACGTGATGAGTTGGAATCAGGAAGTTCGTGGTGTGCGGCCGGACGATGCATGGGCCCGGTGGTATCGCGGAATTGTAGGGCAAGGCTTGGCGGATGCCAACAAGGTGGTTGCTCCTTCACGCTGGATGTTGAGTCGCGTCGAAGACTGCTACGGCCCTCAGGAACGCTCGTGTGTCGTCTACAACGGTCGCACGCCCGCTCTCTTTCAACCATTCGCGGAAAAGCAGAACTTCGCGGTCAGCGCGGGACGCCTTTGGGATGAAGGAAAACAGATGGGGCTGCTTCTGCAGTTGAAGAAATCATCGCTTCCCATCCATCTGGCCGGGGCCGTGTCACTTGGCGGTGAGGCCGGGGACTCTTCCTGGAGGGGATTCCGCAAGCCAGCACACGTGCATTACGAGGGAGCGCTCTCGCATTCGGAAATGCGTGAGTTGTTGAGCCGTGCCGCCGTTTATATCGCAACTTCGAAATATGAACCGTTTGGACTTGCTCCGCTGGAAGCTGCACTCTCCCGGTGTGCGCTTGTGGTGAATGACATTCCGAGCTTCCGCGAGATCTGGGGCGACGCCGCGCTGTACTTCCGCAAGAACGACGCTGTTTCTCTTAGCGAAGTGTTGGAGCAAGTAGACTCCAGCCCAGAGCTTCGTCGCGAGTATGCGAACCGCGCCTACCACCATGCGCTCGAGCGCTACACCGCATATCAAATGGTGGATGAGTACCTGGAACTTTACTCCGCTCTACTGGAGCGTCGAGTGTCAGCCGCATGAAGCAAGTACTCGGCATTCGATTTTTTGCTCACTCATGGATCAGTGACTGGAATCATGGCAACGCGCATTTTCTGCGCGGGTTGGCGCGCGAGCTGGTGCGAATGGGGCACGAGGTTCGCTGCTATGAAGAAGTAGACTCCTGGTCATTGAACAATCTGATTCAGGAGGGTGACATTGCTTCTGGCGCGATCGAACACTTCCATCGTACTTATCCGGAACTTGATGTCCGCTTTTACAAGCGCGATGCGACCCTCCCGGAATTTCTCAATCGCGAGCTTGCAGGCGCCGACCTGGTCATCATCCACGAGTGGAACGAACCCGATGTAGTAAACGAAATTCTGGCCCGCAAAGAGCGCATGGGGTTCCGTGCGCTCTTCCATGACACGCACCATCGCGCCTACACCAACGCGGGCCAGATCTTGCGATTTCATCTAGATCTCTTCGACGGCGTACTCGCATTTGGCGACGCAATCCGAAAGATTTACGCGGACGGATTCGGCATTCCGCGTGTGTGGACCTTTCACGAAGCCGCCGATACCACCGTCTTTCTCCCGAAGGCACGTCAAAAGGAAAACGACGTGGTATGGATTGGCAACTGGGGTGATGAAGAGCGCACGGCCGAACTGAAGGAGTTCCTTGTCGGCCCTGGGGCGAAGTTGGCAGCCGAACATAGAAGTGTTCTCGTGCACGGTGTTCGCTACCCGGAAGACGCGCGAAATACTTTGCTGCGAGCAGGAATCGAATACCGCGGCTACCTTCCCAACTTGAAAGCGCCGGATGTGTACGGAGCCAGCCGCCTGGCTTTGCATGTTCCACGCCGTCAATATACCAACGGACTGAGTGGCGTACCTACGATCCGTGTTTTTGAGGCGCTTGCCTGCGGAATCCCCCTGGTGTGCGCGCCTTGGACGGATACCGAGGGGCTCTTCCGTCCCAATCAGGATTACCTGCTGGCAAAGGACGGTGACGAGATGAGCGCGATGTTGTCGGAACTGCTGCAGAGTGAAACTGCCCGGCAACAAATTGCGCGCAGTGGACTGGAAACCATCCAGCGGCATCATACCTGCAGGCATCGAGCTGAGCAGCTCATGGATATTTGCGGAGAGATCATGCAATGAGAGTTTTCGTGTTTGGATCGAGTATCACGTCGAGCTATTGGAACGGTGCGGCCACCTACTATCGCGGCATCTACAAGAACCTTGCAGCGCTGGGCCATGAAGTAACTTTTGCCGAGCCCGATATCTACAAACGGCAGCAGAATCGCGACCTCAGCGAAGTGGAATATGCTCAGGTCATTGTCTACCAGACTCCGCAAGACATAGAAGAACTGATCAATCTTGCATGTACCTCCGACCTGGTAATTAAACACAGCGGGGTTGGTGCCGACGACGATCTCCTGGAGCGCCGCGTGCTTGAGTGCCGCTCATCGCACACGCAGGTTGCGTTCTGGGATGTAGATGCCCCGGCGACGCTGCAGCGAGTGGAGGCCGACCCCTCGGATGCGTTTCGCCCGTGCATTCCGAGATACGATTTTATCTTCACTTACGGTGGCGGGCCCGAGGTTGTGCAGCGCTATCGGAGTCTGGGCGCACGCAATTGCCATCCCATTTACAACGCGCTCGATCCGGATACACACCACCCGGAGTCGCCTGACGCAACGCTGGCCTGCGATCTCGTGTTCGTTGGCAATCGTCTGCCAGACCGTGAGCGTCGCGTGGAACAGTTCTTCCTCCGCGCGGCCGAACTTGCTCCAGAGATGAGTTTTGTTCTTGGTGGTGAAGGATGGGGCAGCAAGCCTCTGCCCGCCAACGTGCGCTGGATCGGCCATGTTGGCACAGCCTCGCACAATCGCGTGAACGCCTCGGCCAGGATGGTGCTGAATATTAATCGTGAGTCCATGGCGGATGTTGGATTTTCCCCGCCTACGCGGGTTTTTGAAGCCGCTGGAGCTGGATCGTGCCTCATCACGGATGAGTGGCGTGGTATCGAAATGTTCTTTGAACCTGATCGGGAGATTCTGGTGGCTGGGAATGCAGAGGATGTAGTCGCGCATTTGCGCGGAAGGCTTGCGGCGGATGCTCGTGCTATTGGCGAGGCTATGCTGGTGCGGGCGCTCGGCGAACACACGTATACGCAGCGTGCTGCGGAGTTGGAAGCAATCCTCTTCAGCGCACGTCCCGACCGTCATCCCAGTGCAGTGGATTCGTCTCTGCTGCAGATTGTGGAGCGGCGAGTCTAAATGCGAAAGGCAAGGGACTGAATTGAAGATCGTTATCTTCGGGCTGTCCATCACCTCGTCATGGGGAAACGGTCACGCAACCACGTTTCGCGCGCTTACAAAGGCGTTGCATGCACGCGGACACAGCATCGTGTTTTTCGAGAAAGACGTGGAGTGGTACGCCTCGAACCGCGATCTTCCGCATCCTGAATTCTGCGATCTCCGGCTCTTCACGAACTGGGACGGGGTCCTCCCAACGGTGCGCCGAGAGCTTGCTTCTGCGGATGTCGCGATGGTGGGGTCGTACTTCCCGGATGGCATCGCCGCGCTGGATGCGATGTTCGAGTCAAGAACTCCAGTACGCACGTTTTACGATATCGACACGCCAATTACACTGGCTAGCCTGCGTGAAAGCGGGGCCACTGATTATGTGCGCGCGGACCAACTTGCGGCGCTCGACGTGTATTTCAGTTTTACCGGTGGCCCCATTCTTGCAGAGATTGAAAATTGCTTTGGAGTTCGCCGCGCTGCGCCGCTCTACTGCAGCTTTGATCCTGAGCACTATCGCACCTATCCGCCCTCGGAGCGTTTCGAATGCGCCATGAGTTACATGGGAACCTACGCTCCCGATCGTCAGCCCAAGCTTGAGCATCTGCTCTGCGGAACCGCTCGCCTGCTGCCCAGGGAACGGTTCATCGTAGCTGGCCCGCAGTATCCGACAGCTACTGAGTGGCCACAGAATGTGCGCCGCATCGTGCATCTCAATCCGCACTGGCACCCGCATCTTTACTCGTCCTCCCGGCTCACGCTGAACATTACACGTCGCGACATGGTGATGGCAGGCTACTCACCCTCGGTTCGCCTGTTTGAAGCAGCAGCGTGCGGCGCGACGATCGTCAGTGATAACTGGCCGGGCCTGGATTTGTTCTTAGAGCCTGGACGTGAAATTCTCATTCCCGCCGGCCCCGAGGAAATCGCAGGCTATCTGCGCAACCTCGACGAGATGGAGCTTCGCGCGATCGGTCGTGCAGCGCAAGTTCGGGTGATGGCTGCTCACACCAGCCAGCAACGAGCCGCCGAATTTGAAAAGGAAGTAGAACTCGCGTTGCATGGTGGACGGCCTTCGCTCGTCAATACAGAAGCCCTGCGTTAAGGTGCAACTCACCTATCCAAAGCTGGCGCGATAACCTGCGAGTCTCCTCCTCGCATCATATGGATAAGTAAGCGGGTAACCCGCCTCCTCATCCATCTTGTCTTGGGAGTAGTAATGCGCATAGCTCTGGTCGCCTCTCCATTCATTAGTGTGCCTCCGAAAAAGTATGGAGGGACCGAGCTATTTATCTCTCAACTTGCTGAAGGCCTTGCGTCGCTTGGCGCTGACGTTGTGGTGTATGCAAACGGGGAGAGCAAGGTGAACGCGGAGGTTCGTTGGCTTTATCAGAAAGACGACTGGCCGATCGATGGTGAGATGTACGCTAGTCTCAAGGATCTGAATCACACATCGTGGGCAGTGAACGATTGTCTTAAGAGTGCTGACATTGTCCACCTCAACAACGCCCCGGGACTGGCTTTTTCGAGATTGCGCGGGCCACGCTGGTTGTACACCATACATCATCCGCATCTGCCCAAGCTCACCGAGTTCTATAGCGGCTTTGAAAACGTGGAGTTCGTCTCGATCAGTGACTTTCAGAAACAGAAGGAGCCGCTCAAACGCATTCGTACCATTCATCATGGTATTGATCTCAGCCAGTATCAGTTGTGCACGAAGAAGGGCGACTATCTTAGTTTTCTGGGACGCATTGCGCCGGTAAAGGGAATCCACAGCGCAATTGAAATTGCCAAGCGCAGCGGGATTCCATTGAAGATTGCCGGCGAAGTGCAACCTCTGTTTCAGGAATACTTCGACACCTGCGTAAAGCCGCACATCGACGGCAAACTTATCGAGTACCTCGGTGAGGCTGATCTCGCAATGAAGAACGAACTTCTTGGAAACTCCATGGCAATGCTCTTCCCCATTGAGTGGGACGAGCCGTTCGGCTTGGTAATGGTCGAGGCGATGGCGACTGGAACCCCGGTCATTGCGTTTCCTGGTGGCTCAGTGCGGGAGGTCGTGCGGGACGGCGTGAGCGGCTTCATTTGCAGCGGAGTGGAAGAGGCCGTCACAAAAGTTCACGAGGTCTCCTCCATTTCTCCTTCTGGGGTTCGCGCATATGCGCAGCAATCCTTCTCCGTGGAGCGAATGGTGCAGGACTATCTCGCTCTGTATCGCGAAATGTTTGACGAAGTCCCGCTGTTTGAAGGCAGCGATGTAGGGAGTCAGGCCGCGGCATGAGCGCTTCAGGTATTCTTCACAGCGATCATCTTGTGCCTATTGAGTCTCCACACGTGGAGCCTCGCCTTGCGCACCAGGTGCAAGAACCTCGCAAGGTCAACAGTCTCACCCTCATTGATGGCAAAACATTTCTCGCCACCAATGTTGCTGGCGATATCGTTCCCCCCGGCGCGCCGGACGTAGGCTTTTTCCATGAGGACACGCGGTTTCTGTCCCATCTCGAGTTTCGGCTTGATGGCCAGCGTTCAGTCGTATTGTCCAGCAGCACGGAGAAAACATTTGTCTCGCAAATCGAACTGACGACGGGAAACATCACGTTGCGCGATTCATTCGATCTTCCCGAGAACACCATTCACATTCGTCGCGAACAGTTGCTGGCCTCTGACATTCTCTTTGATCGCTACACCTTTGAGAACTTCAATCGTTGTCCAGTTGCGTTCACAGTCGAGGTGACCTGCAACGCGGATTTTGTGGATGTATTCCAGGTGCGCGGTACGGCGAGGCTCTCGCACGGACAGTATTATCAGCCGCTCGTTGAGGATGACGGTCTGATTTTCAGCTATCGCGGACTTGACGATGTCTTACGTCAGACAGTGGTGCGCATGAATCCGCCTCCCGTCGAGATTGCGGGTAACACCGCGCGCTGGGAACTGCATTTGGAGCCGCTGCGCAAGACGGCGCTGGAGGTGACAGTCACGCCGAGGGTGGAGAACAAAGAGAGCCGGGCCGAGGTCTATGAGTTCGACGCTCAGTTGCATGCCCGCCGTGCTGCATTCCAGGAGTTCGATTCAGCCTCCACCAGCTTTACCAGTTCCAACTCCGTCTTCGACAATCTCTTCCGTAACGCCATGGGAGATTTCCATGCCTTGCGTATTCCGTTTGGGCAAGAGCATGTGATTGCCGCCGGAATTCCATGGTTTGCCACCATCTTTGGACGTGACTCCATCATCGCCGCCTACCAGACGCTCTCGTTGAACCCAGAGCTGGCAAAAGACACTCTGCGGGTGCTGGCACGCTACCAGGCCAGCGAGGTGGACGACTGGCGTGACGCGCAGCCGGGAAAGATTCTGCATGAGTCCCGCGAAGGCGAAATGACGCGCTGCGGCGAAATGCCGTTCGGCCCATACTACGGCTCCGTGGACGCGACTCCGCTCTGGCTGATTCTGCTGAGTGAGACATACAACTGGACCGCTGACGAGGCGCTGGCGCGCGAGATGTTGCCGCACGTCTACCGCGCGCTTGACTGGATCGATCAGTATGGCGACATCGACGGCGACGGATTTGTAGAGTATCTGCGGCGCTCGCCTCGCGGACTTGCGAATCAGGGTTGGAAGGATTCGTGGGACGCGAACATTCATCGTGACGGCAGCATTGCCAACCCTCCCATTGCGCTCTGCGAAGTGCAGGGCTATGTTTACGACGCCAAGTACCGGATTTCATCGCTGCTGAAGGCATTTGGAGACCCTGAGCGGGCAGAGAAGTGCCGTCGCGAGGCCAACGATCTGGCGCGACGGTTCGACAAGACGTTCTGGTCCGCTGAGCGCGGTTATTATTCCATGGCGCTCGATTGCGACAAGAAGCCGCTGGATGTCATCTCCTCGAATCCCGGCCATCTGCTGTGGAGCCGCATCATCAACCGCGAACGCGCACGTGTGGTCACGCAGCGCCTGATGCAGGAGGATATGTTCAGCGGCTGGGGTTGGCGAACCATGGCTCAGAGCGAGCAGGTCTTCAATCCTCTCAGCTACCATCGCGGCTCGGTGTGGCCGCATGATAATTCGCTGATTGCGCATGGAATGGCGCTCAACGAATTTCGTGAGCCCGCGTTGCGCATTCTGGGCGCGCTCTTTCAGGCAGCCATGGAGTTTCGCGACTATCGCCTGCCCGAGCTTTTCTGCGGAGTGCAGCGCCGTCCCTTTGACGAACCGGTGCACTACCCTGTCTCGTGCTCTCCGCAGGCGTGGGCTTCCGGCTCGCTGTTTCTCATTCTTACCTCGGTCCTGGGCATCAGACCTTCGGCGCACAGGAAAGAACTCAATATCATCAACCCGCAGCTGCCGGACTGGCTCGGCTACCTGCATATCCGTAATCTCAAAATAGGGAACTCACGCGTAGGATTGGATTTTACGCGTCGTGATCATCGAACGTTTTGCAATGTTGTTGACATTTCAGGAGACAAACTTCTCGTCAATGTGGCATTCCGCCACTAACGGCAGTGCAAGAACCGTCTCTGGAGGAATTATGGCAAAAGTTAAAATCACCGTCCGTCCCAATGGCCCGTTCCGTGTCGAAGATCCCGAGGGACTCATAGAACTTCTCGACCCAACTGGCACCCCGTACGATCTTGCAGGCAAGCCCGCTTATTCGCTGTGCCGCTGTGGTGCCAGCGTCAACAAGCCTTTCTGCGATGGCACGCATTCCAAGATCGGCTTCCAAGCCGCCGAAGCTGCCGTGCTCGCGGAAGAGAAGAAGTAATCTGTAAATGTTGTTCGCGGGAACCGTGCGCCGCTCAGTGCACGGTTTTCGTTTTGCGGCTCATGTAATCCATCAGCAGGTATTGGCCCAAGGTGTAAGGCGTGGTGAAGTACGCCTTGCCGCGGCACATCTCTGTGATCTTCTGCACAAACTGGACAAGGCCACGGTCAGAGGCAAGCATGAACGTGTTAATGAGCACTCCCGCACGCTTGCACTTGGCTACTTCTTCCAATGTCTGGCTTACCACCATCGGATCCAAGCCGAAGGCGTTCTTGTAAATCCTTCCATCGGGCAGCGTGATAGCCGAGGGCTTACCGTCTGTGATCATGATGATCTGCTTCATGTCTTTGCGCTGGCGCTGCAAGATTCGCTGCGCAAGGCGTAGTCCCTCGCGCGTGTTGGTGTAATACGGACCGACGCGCACCCTCGCCAATTGAGAGAGCGGCATCTCTTCCGCCGAGTCATGAAAGAGCACGAGAGAGAGTGTGTCTCCTGGATACTGCGTGCGGATCAATTGCGACAGAGCCATGGCGACTTTCTTCGCGGGAGTGAAGCGGTCCTCTCCGTAAAGAATCATCGAGTGCGAGCAGTCGAGCATGAGAACTGTGGCGCATGACGACTGGTACTCGCACTGGTGCACATGCAGGTCGCTGTATTCTATGGCGAGCGGCAGCGTCAATCCTTCGCGCTGAATCGCAGACGAGAGCGTCGCATTGATGTCCAGGTTCATCGTGTCGCCGAATTCGTAGAGCTTGCTTGATCCGCTCGTCTCGACGCCAGTTGCCGTGTCGCGCGTGTCGTGCCGGCCGAAGCTGGAGCGGCCCAGCGAGCCGAGCAGATCGCGTAGCGTGCGATACCCCAAAAAGTCCAACCCCTTGTCCGTGACCTCGAATTTCGTGGGCTTCTGCCGTGACTGATCCTCCCCCACGCTCCCTGTGGTGCTCGAAATACGCGTAGGATCGTGTGGCGGAGCAATCGTCACGTATCCCTCCTGCTCCATTCTCTCCAACACCTGATCGATCAGTTCATCCATACCGCCTTCGCTTTGCAGTTGCTCCATCTGTTCGCGCATCTCTTCATCGAACAGGTCGGAGTTCATTAGCGCCTCGCGAATAGCCTCACGTAGTGCGTCCATCTGATCATTGCCCTGGCCCGGGCGATAGAAGCGGCCCAACTCGTCTTCAAAGCCACTCTCCAGCAGAAAATCGGAAAGTGCGTCCATTAGATCGTCCAGACTGACGTCTTCGGCGAGGTTCGGAATGTACTTGCTGTACTTGACGCGCTTCATGGCGTTACTCCGCTTGCACGTTAGTTGAACGGACGGCGATTCTTTCTACGCTGCTCCCAGTCCGCTTCAAACTCCTCGCGTGTGTCATCGCGCTCGGGGCGTTTGGCAGGGCGCTCGCCGGAGGTGAAGACCCTGTCCTCGGTGCGGCCAATGCGCTTGTGCGCGTGCAATCCTTCGAGGATGAACTCTGCGGCGGAAACAATCGACTCTGGAGCCTCACCCTCGCCTACGCCAACCTTCTCAGTCTTCTCCAGAAGACCCTGAATCTTTTCCAGGCTCTTCAGCCCTTCGTGAGTTTTCGTGTTGTCAGTCAGTGTTACCTGTCCGCCCAACTCGAACCACTGCACCACCTGCTTCAAATCAGCGGCGCCAAAGTAGCGGTCAAACGTCCTAGCGACCGACGCCAGGATGACCTCACGCGCAACCGTGTCAGCGCCCTTCATTTCGCCCTCATACTCCAGTTCCAGTTTGCCGGTGATGGAAGGCATTGCTGCGTAAATGTCTGAAATGCGCGGCACCGCCAGTTGCGCTCCCTCTATCACAGCGCGCCGCTCCGCATTGGAAATAACATTCTCCAGCACGCTAATAGGCAGGCGCTGGCTCACGCCGCTGCGCTTGTCGACCCGCTTGTCTTCCCGGGCGATGAAGGCAATCTGCTCGGCGGTCTCCCGAATGTAGGCGGGCACAATCAGCTCCGGGCCTTCGCGCTCGCTCCATGCCTCCTGGGCTGTGATGGTCATTGCCTCTTCCACCGTGGCCGGGTAATGGGTGCGGATTTCGCTGCCAATGCGATCCTTCAGCGGAGTCACAATCTTGCCGCGCGCGGTGTAATCTTCAGGGTTCGCGCTGAAGACCAGCGCCACGTCAAGAGGTAGACGTACCGGGAACCCTTTGATCTGCACGTCTCCCTCTTGCATGATGTTGAAGAGGCCCACCTGAATCTTGCCTGCAAGATCAGGTAATTCGTTTACGGCGAAGATGCCGCGGTTGGCGCGAGGCAGCAGGCCATAGTGAATCACCAGTTCGTTGGCCAGTTCATGACCTCCTCGTGCGGCCTTAATGGGATCAATGTCCCCGATCAGATCGGCGATGGTCACATCGGGCGTGGCGAGTTTTTCCACGTAGCGCTCATCGCGGTGCATCCACGCAATCGGAGTGCGTTCGCCTTCGCGCGCCAGCAGTTCCTTGCAGCGGCGGCACAGAGGCGCGTAGGGATTATCGCGAATCTCGCAGCCTGCAATGTAGGGCGCCTGCTCATCCAGTAATCCGGTCAGCGCGCGAAGAATGCGGCTCTTTGCCTGTCCACGCAGGCCCAGCAGAATGAAATTGTGGCGGGAGAGCACCGCGTTGACCAGTTGCGGTATCACCGTATCGTCATAGCCCACGATTCCAGCAAACACCGGTCCCGGCGATTTCAGGCGCGCCAGCAGGTTCTCACGCAGTTCGTCTTTCACATTGCGACGCAACATGCGTTGCTCACTGAACGGGCTCTTGCGAAGTTCACCCAACGTTTGTGGAATGGACATGGTACCGCCTCCCGGAGGATGCCCATTGGACGCGATTCTCGCCCCCTACGTTGCGAGCTTATTTTCGCCTCACCTTACGCGGCCTTGACTTTTGAGCGGCATGCCAATAAAAGTTCGGCATGAGCATTTCAGGAAAAGTCGTCGTGGTTACCGGGGCCTCGATGGGGATTGGGGAAGCTATCGTCAGGCGATTCCTTCGCGAAGGAGCGTCGGTCGTGCTTGCGTCCCGCGACCTAACGCGAGTTGAGACAGCCCGCCAGCGTGCCGGAGTCCCTGACCGAACGTTGGCCGTTGCCTGTGACGTCACCGTGCGCGCACAGATCGAAGCCTTGCTGCATGCGACCCTCGAGCGCTTCGGGCGCGTCGACGTCTGGGTCAACAACGCTGGCTTTGGCCTGGTGGATTCCGTGGAGCGCATGGACATGGCCGCCTGCCGCCGCATGTTTGACACAAATCTTTTCGGCGCCATCGAGTGTATGCAGGTCGTCTCGCCGCTTCTCAAGCAGCAACGCTCGGGTGCCATCATCAACGTATCGAGTGTGGCCGGACTCGTGGCTGTACCCTACATGGCGGCCTACGGCGCAACCAAACATGCGCTCAACTGCATTTCCTTTGCTGCCCGACTGGAACTCGCGGCTTACGGCGTTCATGTGAACACGGTCTGCCCTGGGTATGTGCGTACGGAGTTCAACACCAATGCGGTTTGGGGAAGAGAAAATCTCCGCGTGGCCGGCGCGGCCAAAAGGGGCATCACCGCGGAGCGTGTGGCTGACGCCGTCTGGAAAGCCTACCGAAGCAACCGCCGCCTGATGGTTGTGCCGTGGAGCAATAACCTGCTGACGGGCTTCTACCATTCGCTGCCCGCAGTAGTCAATTGGGGAATGTTGAAGATGTTACGCAAGTTGGATGGCTCGGGACCACGTTAGTTCAACTCAGTGTAAGCGCAGGTCGCGCACTCCTTGCCAGGTTTTGCCGTCCCAAGTGAGTTTCACAATATTGCTAAAGCGGCCTTGTAGTTGTGCCCGAGTGATCTGTTCTGATGAGAGCAGTGTGTCGCCCTCGAACCAGTAGTCGTCAAGGAAATATTCGGGAACACCCTCTCCATAGACGTGAACATGGATGTGGGCCGGCTCACTGTGGTTCGGATAGGCTGCGGGTTTGATGCTGCGGAACTCATAGCGACCGTCGCTTCCGGTGCGCATCCATCCGCGAAGCCGAGGATTCCACACGCTGTCCGGGTGGTTGTAATGGCCTGTGGCATCGGTTTGATAGACGAAAACGACAATATTCGGGGCTGGAGTTCGGCCATCGGACTTGTACACGCTGCCGCGCATCACAAGTGGCTCTCCCGGTTCGCCCGCTTGCACCAGGCTGACTTTCCACTCGAGAGTCTCAGGCGTAATGCAGGAGGCGCACAATGCATGTCCCGATGCATTCTTCGGAATGGGCTGTTGGCCCACTGAAAGACAACACCAACTAAGAAGTCCGAGGAGAACAATGCCGCGCATCGCGGGATACTAGCACGGTTCAGAGAGCCACGTGAGAACTGCTAAGCTTCCAATTCCTCCAGCATGGTCTGCATTTCACTTTGGGCATGGCGATTGCCAACCCGTTGCGCGCAGGCAATTCCATCGTGCAGCCATTGGATGGATTCTTCCGTGCGCCCTGCCTGTTGCAGCGCTTGCGCTCCCATGAAGAAGGCATTGGCGTAGTTTGCGTCCACTTCCAGCAGCGTGCGAAACTCGCCCACCGCCGCGTCAGTCTGTCCCTGGGAGGAATACTCCATGGCCAGCGCATAGCGGGCAAAGGTGTTTCGTGGATCCTGCTCAAGGATAGATTTCAGTTGTTCCATTCGCGCTGCGGACATAAGCAGAACATACCATAGACCCTGCAGAATTTCAGACAGCCACGCTTTCACGGCCACAGAAAGTGGGCGCCTGCTGCACCGCGCCTTCTCTGCCATCCAGTAGAATAGCTGCTGTGGCCTGCCCTTATTTCATTCCAACCGCACCGCATCCCTTCGAGCTCTGGCAACACCGGCACAGCCTTCCGTTGGGAGACGGTTTCAGCGGACACTGCGGTGCTTGCTCCCCGGCGGCCGAGTGCGATGATGAGACGCTAAGCTCGCGCTGTAACCTCGGCTATGCAAATTGCAGCCGTCTTCCGTCGGAGCGTGAGCTAGACGCATGGCGATTCCTTGTTGCGAGCGAGAGTCCCACAATTCTGCGAGTGCAATTCTGCGGTGAGCGCGCCCACAGCCCCGTCCTCAGTGGAGAGTTGCGCTACGATCGCTCCTCGGCGAGCTGGATCGATCGTCCTGACCCTCGCCTTGCCGCCCTCGCACAGGCGGCGGTTCACGCCTGGATTGAAAGACGCGCGCGAGCTGTCTCCGCATGAATGTGAATTCAATTGCAACGCGCAGGGCTGCGGGGAGTCTAATAAAAGGTAAGCCGCGAGCCTGCCGCTCCCGGCGCTAATTGCGAGGAAAATGGAATCCGAAAACCTGACTCCACGACCAGTCTCCGAATCTCTATCTGAGATGGTGGAACTGGTGCTGCCTAATGATGCCAACCCACTTGGTGCGCTGCTTGGCGGCCGCCTGATGCACTGGATCGATATTGCCGGCGCTCTTGCCGCGCATCGCCATTCGAGGAGCTACGTGGTCACGGCCTCCACCGACCATCTGGACTTTCTCATCCCCGTCCGCGTCGGTGACCTGATGATCTTCAAGTCCTCGGTGAACCGCGTTTACACCAGTTCGATGGAGGTAGGAATCAAGGTCTGGGTGGAGAGCTACTTTACCGGCGAGCGTCGGCACGTCAGCTCTGCCTACCTTACGTTTGTCGCCGTGGATCGCCACGGACGCAAGCTTCCAGTAGCGCCGGTCGTTCCGCAAACCCGAGATGAGATCCGTCGCTATGAGGACGCCGGGCGCCGCCGCGATCTTCGTCGGGCTGAGAAGATGCGCAAGGCGGAAGTGGCCAGCCGAAGCTGAGAAGCTGCGCCGCGTTCAATAAATCCGCTTGACTAGGTTCGGAAATTACAGCGAGGCGGGACCCGTTCGGGAAGAGAGCCGTTCTGGACTGCGTCGGTGCGCGGTCCAGAACGGCTGCTTGATCTTAGGCGGCGGGATCTTCCTTCTTTTTCTCGTCGTCATGGGCGTTCTTGCCCTGATCGAGAATGTCGCGGCCAGCATCCTTCGCCTTGCCCCAGGCATTCTGAATCTTGCCCTTCACCTGCTGAGCGGCTCCCTCAGATTGGGCTTTTTCGTCCCCGGTCCATTCCCCAACTTGGCGCTTCACTCTTCCTTTTACGTCTTCAATCTTGCCTTCAACGCGATCCTTATCCATTATTGTCTCCTAGTAATTTCATTGGTTTGGCAGCCAATTTGTCTTGAGAGCGGGTTGTTCTCTCGTCCCGAAGCTAAATGGTTGTCCTACGTCCTGAGATCAGCTGGAAGACCAGCGCCACCAGCGCCAGAACCAGTAGAATATGGATAAACCCGCCCATTGTGTAACTGCTCACTACCCCGAGCAGCCAAAGCACTAGCAGCACCACAAAAATTGTCCAAAGCATGCAAATCCCTCTGACCTCATACGGTCTTTGTCGGTTAGTTAATGATCCCGACAACTAGATATTGGGTGCGATAGACGGCTGGCGGGTTGGCATAAATCGGTAGCACCTGAACCGATCCCGAGCTCATTGCAGGGCAACATGCTTTTTCGCTTACAAACGGCCTTGCCCCTTGCTTTCCTAAGGAATACAATTCGCCCGCTCAAGGTTTCGGCTGCTCGCGTGGCGTCCAGTCTGCATTGTCGATATGGGGCGGATCGGGCCTCCGAGGCTGCTTTTGCCCGCAAATGGAGTCGTGAGGGCTGGATAATTCCTTGTCGGCGGTAGATTTTCCGAGATTGGAATCTTTTCGTAACATTGAGTCATCAAAGTTGAGTACGATCCACTCAAGGAGTTCATAAATGGCGAACGAAACGCGCAATCTTAACAGTGTCCCCGCCTCGAGCGATGCTCCCGTCCGGCGCGACCTCCCTGTTCTGCCGGTTCGAGACACGGTGTTGTTTCCTCATGCCGTGCTTCCTCTTACGGTTGGCCGAGAGAGCTCGGTGCAGTTAATCAATTCGCTCGGCGAGGACAAGACGATTGTCGTAATCGCGCAGCGCGAGGCACGGATCGACTCACCTCAACCTGTCGATCTATATCCCATCGGTACTTTGGCCACCGTGCACAAAGTAGTCAAAATGCCGAATCAGAGCCTCTTCGTCTTTGCAGAAGGCTTGGAGCGCGTCAGCGTGTTGGAATACACCCAACTCGCTCCTTACATGAAGGCAGGCGTAGCGACCGTGCATGAAGTCGCGCCCGAACCGAATGCTGAAATTGAGGCGTTGCAGCGCAACATCCTTAACCTCTTCCAGCAGATCGTTTCCGGCTCGCCCACGCTTTCCGACGAGCTTTCCACGGTTGCCATGAACATCGAGGAGCCCGGGCGACTGGTCGACTTTGTTGCCAGCTCTCTGCCGTCGCTCTCGACCCGCGACAAGCAGGACGTGTTGGAAACCTATGACGTTCGCTCCCGGTTGGACAAGATTAACCAGCATCTTGCCAAGGAACTGGAGGTCCAGCAGCTGCGCAACAAGATTCAGAGTGAGGTGCAGGACCGCGTGCAGCAGACGCAGCGCGAGTACTACCTGCGCGAGCAGCTCAAGGCCATCCAGAAGGAACTCGGCGAGCAGGATGACAGCACCCGCGACGTCGAGGAATTCAAGGAGAAGATCGACCAGAGCGGAATGCCCGAGGACGTCAAAAAAGAGGCGCTAAAGGAATTGAACCGCCTCTCCCGCATGTCTCCCATGGCCGCCGATTACTCGGTCACGCGCAACTATCTGGAATGGCTGGTGGTGCTGCCTTGGACCAAGTCCAGCGGCGCAGAAGTGGATATCACCAAGGCGAAAGAAGTTCTCGACGAAGATCACTACGACCTGCAGAAGGTCAAGGATCGTATTCTCGACTATCTCTCGGTGCGCCACCTCAATCCGAAGATGAAGGGCCCGATTCTTTGTTTCTTCGGACCTCCGGGAGTCGGCAAGACTTCGCTTGGCAAATCCATCGCCCGTGCGCTTGGACGCAAGTTTGTTCGCATGTCTCTTGGCGGTATCCACGACGAAGCGGAAATTCGTGGACATCGGCGCACCTACATTGGAGCCATGCCCGGACAGATCATCCAGGGTATACGCCGCGCCGAGGCCAATGACCCGGTGTACATGCTGGATGAAATCGACAAAGTAGGACGCGATTATCGTGGCGACCCCACGGCGGCCCTTTTGGAAGCGCTTGATCCTGAGCAGAACTCGAGCTTCCGGGATAACTACCTGGACGTCACTTTCGATCTTTCCAAGGTGTTGTTTATCACCACGGCGAACCAGCTCGATACCATTCCTGATCCCTTGCGTGACCGCATGGAGATCATTGATCTGCACGGGTACACGGAAGAGGACAAGCAGCACATCACGTATCAATACCTCATCCGCCGCCAGACCGAAGAGAATGGCCTCACTCCGGATCAGATCGAATTCACCGGAGATGCGGTCAGCTTCATTATTCGCCACTACACTCGCGAAGCGGGCGTGCGCAGTCTGGAACGCCAGATTGGAACCATCTGCCGCAAGCAGGCGCGTCGTATCGTCGAGGGCAAGGTGGAGAAGTTGGTTGTCACCCGCGAGGTTGTGCAGGAGATGCTGGGCGGTATCAAGGTTCGCGTCGATACGGAAATCGCGGCGCGCACCAAGCATGCCGGGGTAGTAGTCGGTCTGGCCTGGACCCCGACTGGCGGCGACATTCTCTTCATTGAAGCGATGAAGATGAAAGGCAAGGGCGAGTTCCGCATCACCGGACAGATTTTGGAAGTGATGCGCGAGTCCATGCAGGCGGCTTTCAGTTGGGTGCGTGCGCATGCACAGGAGTTGAATATCGATGACGAGGTCTTCACCAAGTACGATGTTCACATCCACGTGCCTGCCGGAGCGATCCAGAAAGACGGTCCGTCCGCTGGCGTCACCATCGTTACTGCACTTGTTTCGCTATTGACGGATAAGAAAGTGCGTCCGCAGATGGCGATGACCGGAGAAATCACGCTCAGCGGCAACGTTCTGCCTATCGGCGGAGTGAAGGAAAAGTTCCTTGCCGCCAAACGCGCCGGGGTCAAGGACATCATCTTCCCTGCGGAGAATCAGCAGAATGTGGAGGAAGATGTGCTGCCCGAACAGATGGAAGGCGTTACCGTGCACTATGTCTCAAGTATTGAGGAAGTGCTGGAGATCGCTCTTCCACAGAGTCCGGATGAGGCACGCAAAGACGCGGAAACCCGCGAGCACGTGCTGGCAGACGCTCCAAAATAGCAGAAGGCGAAAGCTTGCATTACACACGGCCAGTCCTTACGGGATTGGCCGTTTTGCGTCTACGCGAGTCTTCTTTGGACCCGGGGAGTGCCAAGAAAGGAAATAGGGTAGGTCGCTTATTTAAAGGGCTGTCATGCACTTAACAACACTGGAGTACCCGAAGGTTCAAGCACTTGAGTATCAAGGTTGTAAACCACAATTCACTTGAATTGCAGAGATGCTGTTGCGAAGATTGACCATATTCCCGGGTCAGGAGATTTTCGAATGGTGCAGCGCGCAATGGTATTGCTGTGTGTTTGTTCTTTGGCTGTGTTCATGTTGGGTTGCGGTCAGACCTACGAATTGCAGTCCATCACCGTGGCCTCGGTCGCCACAGGCACGGCCACCTCCAACCTCGAGGGTATTGGTTCATCGGACTCCTTTACGGTGACGGCTCACTACTCGAACACCAAGACAGAGGATGTGACGGTGCACAGCACATATCAGCTTGGCGCCTCAGCGGATCCGAATGCACCCCTGGCGTCCCTAAGCCTGAATAATTCAGGAATCGCAAAGGCAGTCAGCGCTGCATGCACTTGGCACGCCACGCCGACGAACTCCACCGATTCGGCATTTGCGTACACAACCCAGCCCTACACCGTCACCGTGACGTACTCCGGATTCACGACGCAGGCATTCATCAATGTTGCCAACGCAGGTGGATGTTACGACGGAAAGCTTTATCCCGCGCCGAATGGTTTTGCGGGGAACTAAGTTCTCAAGCCCAGAATCGAGCGTCTTCACCGCGGGTTCTCGGCCAATGACTTGGATTCGCGTGCCATCGGTCACTCCGTAGACACGCCGCTTTTGGAAAGACCCGGTTTGTTGGATTTGGTTTTTGATTGCTGTATCTGAGGCCCGAACATGAAGCTCAAGCTTTGCACCACGTTGCTCACCGCTATCTCTCTGTTCACCGCGATGTCTGTTGTTGCCCAGAAGACACCCGAATCAATCGCTCAGAAAAGCGCTGTCATGGAAAACTTTGGCAAGCTTCCCTTGAGCTTTGAGCCTACCGCAGACGCATCCCGTTTTGTTGCGCACAGCGGTGGATACTCGGTTGCCGTGGATGCTCGCGAAGCTCTGGTCGTGGTGAACGACGCCAAGTCTGGCATGAGCAAGACGCTACGCTTGGGCTTCGCCAACGCCTCAACTGGCGCTGCACTGGAGCCTCTTGACCCGCAGAAGAGTGTGACCCACTACTACATTGGCAGCGATCCCGCCAAGTGGCGGATCGGCGTGAAAAACTACGCCAAGGTTCGCGCCGCGGGCGTTTATCCTGGCATTGACGTTGTCTATTATGGCGATCATCGCCACCTGGAATTCGACTTTGATGTTGCGCCGAAGGCTGATCCTGCGGCCATCGCGCTCTCGTTCTCCGGCATGGACAAGCTCTCCAAGGATTCAGCCGGCGACCTTGTGGCGGAAGTCAATGGCCGCGCTGTTCGTCTCGCCAAGCCGTTTGCCTATCAGCGGGTCGCGGGAGCAAACAAGCCCGTTGCCGTGGAGTACGAACTCGCCTCAGGTGGCAGCGTTCATCTTCGCCTCGGCCAGTATGACGCCAGCTCCGAGCTCATTATCGATCCCGTTGTCTCCTACGCAATCTACCTCGGCGGCAATGATGCGGATGAAGCCAACGGTGTGGTCGTGGACAGCAACGGAAGCGCGTACGTGACAGGCGAGACTGCATCGAACAATTTCCCCAATACTCCGAACCCCAGCAACCTGCAATACAAGACCACCTATGACGCTTACATCGTCAAGTACTCTCCGGATGGAACAGGTTATGTCTACACCGCAATCCTGGGTGGTACGGACAAAGGATTTGCGCAAGGCAACGGCATTGCCCTTGATTCTGCAAATCAGGCCTACATCATCGGCGGCACGAACTTTACTGATCTGCCCGGTGTTCCCGCCGCTGGCTATCTGAACAATTTGAACAAGTGGCAGGGCGGTGATAGCGACGCCTTCATCTCGATTTTTGCAGCGGACGGAACACTGGTACGTACTTCTTACTTGGGAGGCAGCAGCGCAGACCTCGGATTCGGCATTGCCGTCGATTCCAACCAGAACGTTATCGCCGTAGGCGAGACATGCTCGCAGGATTTCCCGGGGTACAACGCGTTCGAGACGGCGATAGAAGCGTGCGTTGCATTTGTTACCAAGCTGAACAATCACCTTGACATCGGCGTGCCGGATAAGTCCCACGGCGCTTCCGCGCTTTCCTACGTTGCCACGGGTGGCATACCGTCCTATTTCTTCTCGGAGTTTTTTGGTGGACAGATAGTTGCGCCGTTCCCCACCACTTCCTGGCTGGCTAATACGTATTATGTTGCTGGAGCTATCATCGTAGATCCCAACGGCAATGTTCAAATTGCGAGTAACGACGGTACCTCCAGTCCCGCTCCTCCAAGCTCCAGTACATGGACATGGTCGTCTACCTTAAAAGGGACTACCACGGATAACGAGATCTCATGGGTAAACTGGGGACCGTCCAAACTACCAGTATTTGCTAACACGATTGCCTACGGTGTAGCCCTCGACCCTGTGGACGACATCTTCGTCGCAGGTGGAACATTCTCCGCGAGCCTCTCACCGTACAGTGACTATGCGGGCTCTGGCGCATGGGTCCTAAAGGTGAGCAAGTGGGGGGGGAACATATACAGCACGGTCTTGGAATCCAACCCTAGCGACAGCTCGGTCAAGATTGATGCAGCTCGCGCCATCGCCGTCGATAAGCAAGGCCAAGCCTATGTAACTGGCACGGTGTCTGGTGGATACCTTCTCTCGGCGTCCATCAGCAGTGCATACCAGCCGGGATTCGGCGGTGGCCAAGACGCCTTCCTGGTGAGGATGAGCAACCCCGGTGCAATCGACTATGTCAGCTACCTGGGTGGCAAAGGTAACGATCAAGGCCTCGGCGTTGCTGTGGATTCGAGCGGAGCCGCTTATGTAGTTGGAAGCACACAGTCAACCAACTTCCCGACCGTCAGTCCTTTGATTAATCCAATTTCGTCAATGCCGTTGAGTACGCTGTCCGGTACCAAGGACGCGTTCGTCTCCAGATTCACTCCAGATGGCTCGACCCTGACTTTCTCAAGCTACGTTTCAGGTTCAGATGGCACCGATATTGACCAGGCCAACGCCGTCGCCTTGAGCCCCGCAAACAACGGAGATACGTTCATTGCGGGTACGACCATCTCGTCCAATTTTAGCCAATTGAGCCCGATCGGCTACATCGGAGCACAAGCCGCGTACATGGGGAACGGCGATGCGTTCTTGGTAAAGCTAAGCGCCACCACGCCGGTAGTCAGCCTCTCCACTAGCACGCTTTCCTTCCCCGACCAGGCTTTGAATCTGCCCTCGGTTGCTCTTCCTGTGACAATCACGAACACGGGAGGTGTGCCGCTCGACATCACGAACGTCGCGATCGCAGGCTTGAATCCGGGTGATTTCTCGCAGAAGAATAATTGCGGTGATATCAATCCCGGTGGCACCTGCGCCATCCAGGTCACCTTCGATCCAACCGTGCTGGGAGCCCGCACTGCCTCTCTGGTGATCACCGACAATGCCACTGATTCGCCGCAGTCCGTCACGCTCAGTGGAAACGGCATCAGTTCATCCGGAACCATGCAGCTCTCCACGAATGCGTTGGCGTTCGGGAGTCAGCAGACGAATATTCCCACTGCTGCGAAGACCGTTACGGTGAGCAACGTTGGGGCTACCCCACTTACTCTCAACACGATCTCCATGACAGGATCCAATCCGGGCGATTTCACAATGAACTCGTCCAGCACATGCAGCGCGAACCTGATCATCGTCGCCGGCGGTAGTTGCGTCATCAACATGGTGTTTGACCCAACATCGGTCGGCGCAGAAAGCGCAACGCTGGCAATCAACAGTACCTCGGCGAATTCGCCGCAGAAGGTAGCGCTTAGCGGCACCGGGACACTGGGTCCAGACTTCACGCTCACCCCCAGCTCTACGGGCGTCTCCGTGGTTCAAGGCGGCACTGCTTCATTCACGTTCACGGTGGCACCGCTGAACAACTTCAACAGCAGCATCAAGTTCAGCTGCGTCGGGCCCTCGGGTTCCTCATGTTCATTCTCGCCCAGCACTCTCGCCATGGATGGCACCACGACGCACACGGTGCAGTTCTCTGTCGGAACCTCAGGCGGGACTGGAACGTCCGCCAGCGCTCGCCCCATGAACATCGGGTCGCGCGCCATCTTCTTCGCGGTGCTTCCTTTCAGCATGATGGGCATGCTGCTCACTAAACAGCGCCGCGGCCTCGGGATCGTCCTGATGCTGCTGGTTCTTTGCCTGGCGATGGGAATGCTTGGGTGTGCGGCGGGTTCGGCTAGCAGCAGCACCAGTTCAGGCGGTCTCGCGCCCGGTACATACCAGGTCACGGTTACGGGAACGTCCACTGGAACGCCAGCGACTACCCACAGCGTTGTGCTGAGCATTGGTGTAACCGCCAAGTAGAATCGCTTCCCAATCTCTGCGGCATGCCAAGCGGTGTGCCGCAGAGATCTTCTTCTCTCCTCCTCTCCAAAGCTGTTATCTTGCATTCATGCGTCTGCGACTCCTCTGCTTCGGCCGTCTGCGTGAAATTCTCGCCCCGGAACTTATCTTCGAGCTGACTGCGCCTGCCACGGTTGCCGAACTTTGGCAGAGCCTGCGCGCACAATATCCCGCACTCGCCCCCTACGACGGGACCGTTGCCATTGCGGTCAATCAGGCGTTTGCCTCGCCCGCTACGCCGCTCGCTGAGGGCGATGAGGTGGCGCTGTTACCCCCGGTCAGTGGTGGTCTCGGGGAGCCAGTGCTTCCGCTCGTCTCTGCTCATGCCCGGCTTCAGCGCGAGTCTATCGAATCTGCAGTGCTGCTCGCCGATTGCAAGCAAGCAGAGGATGGAGCGGCCTGCCTGTTCGATGGAATTGTGCGCAACAACACCCGTGGCCGCCGTACGCTGTATCTTGAGTACGACTCCTATCCCGCTATGGCCCTGGCTGAAATGGAGAAGCTTGCACAGCAGGCGCTCTCGAGCTATGCGGTTCGTGATGTTCGCATTGCGCATCGTATTGGGCGCTTGGAGATTGGCGAGAGCAGCGTGCTCATCGTGGTGGCGAGCGCTCATCGCGGCGCAGCCTTTGAGGCTTGCCGCTGGATCATTGACTCGCTGAAGAAGACAGTGCCCATCTGGAAGAAGGAGTTTTTCGCGGACGGCGCGGCTTGGGCGGATGGCGATCCGTTTCCTCCCGAAGTGGCCATTTAGTAGCGGAAAACCAACGCCCCACAAACTTCAGAATTTCTGCCATCCGACTTTCCCTATAATGGCTCTCGCATGACCTCTCGTCTCGCACTCCTGCTTCTGCCGATGCTGCTGGCTCCCGCGCTCGCGCAGACTGCGCCAGTTACGCCGCCGAATCCTCCGGATATGTCCAAAGTTCCGTGGTCCCCGGTCCGCCGCAACGCCACGTCTGGGCAGACCTCGTCGCAATCGACACCTGTTATTTCGGTGAACGTAAAGCTGGTCAATGTTTTCGCCAGTGTGGCAGACGCTGGTGGAACTCCCTTCGGCGCTCTGCAAAAGGAAGACTTCCGAATCTTTGAGGATGGCATTGAGCAGAAGCTCTCGGTGTTTGAGCGTCAGTCCGAGTTGCCGCTTTCGATCGTCGTCGCCCTGGATACAAGCATGAGCACGCGCAAGGACCTTCCTCTCGAGGTAGCCTCTGCCCGCCGCTTTACCCACGCCATCATCCGCCCGGTAGACGCTATCTCCCTCTACCAGTTCTCCACCTATGTTTCGCAGGTGCAGCCTTTCACCAACGATGAGCGCCGCATTGACGCCGCTCTTACCCACCTGCGCACCGGAGCCGCCACTGCGCTCTACGACGCGATCTACCTGAGCGCCGAAGCGCTTGAAAAGCGCCAGGGACGCAAGGTCATCGTTCTGATTACCGACGGTGGAGACACTGCCAGCAAGACCGATTACAAGGAAGCTCTGCGCGCTGCACAGATCTCCGAAGCGCTGATCTATTCGATCATCATGGTGCCCATCGAGGCCGACGCCGGCCGCGACACCGGCGGCGAACACGCGCTCATTCAGCTCTCGCATGACACTGGAGGCAAGTATTTCTACGCCACCTCCACGGCGCAACTCGATGATGCTTTCCGCCAGATCAGTGACGAACTGAGGACTCAGTATCTGCTTGCCTACTATCCCATCAGCCGCGTCGGAGGAGAGTTTCGCCGCATCTCCGTCGAGCTCACGGCAGATGCCAAGAAGCGCTCCGATCGCGAGCTCGTTATCCGCCACCGCGCTGGATATTACAACAGCAAAATCGAGTAGCAGTTCTGCATTTAACTCGCTCTCGGCGAAACCTACAGAAAAGAGCTGTGCTCCTCGTTCATTTGCACGTTCAATTCTTCACAGCGTGAGCTGCGGTTATTTTACTTTTTTGTATTGAGCTCTGAATTATGTGCCGCACCACGGTAGTTTTGCCCTGCAATCTTTCCGGACAATCTGGCCCGCTGCGTGCTCATGAACCCGCCATTACCGTCTGCGACGGCTTCATTGCTGCGGCGGCTTGCCATTCGGCCTGGACTTTGCACGGACGCAATTTAGCGCCGCTCTTCCGTTTTCCCTTTCTGTTTCTGACGGCGACCGCACTTGTTTTCTCGTGGGGAGGAGTTCGCGATTCTGTCACGTCACTTCGCGCTTCCTTTCCGACAGCTAAGTGTTTTGTGCCCGTTTATGCAGAAGGAGACTTGGAATGTCAGGGAGTCGACGATTTACTTACGCAGTTTCCGCACGCGGCATTCGCTACATTGCCATTGTGGTGTGCCTGCTGACCCTTTCCACATGGTCATCACTGGTTTTCGCTCAGGCGACGGTGTCCTCGGGAAGCATCCAAGGCACGGTCACGGATCCTTCAGGTGCGGTTGTTCCGGGCGCGAAGGTGGTTATCACCAACACTGAAACCGGACTGAGAATAGAGCGCACAACAACCTCTCAAGGTGCTTACACTTCCGGAGCTGTTCCCTCGGGTGCATACCAGGTTCGTGTGGAAGTGGCGAACTTCAAAACGCAGGTTTTGAACTTGACAGTGCAGATCGGGTCCTCTGCCACCGGTAACATCAGGATGCAGTTAGGCTCCAACTCGCAGACCGTCGAGGTATCTGCCGAAGCCGTTCACGTGAATACCGAACAGGCAACAGTGCAGGGAACCCTCAACGCCACAGACATTGAGAACATGCCGGTCAGCGGTCGCAATTTCCTCGACCTCGCGCAGCTTGAGCCCGGTGTGCAGGTCACTGATGGCGGCAATTTCGATCCAACCAAGAATGGATTCTCTTCCATTTCATTTGGCAGCCGTGCTGGACGCACTGCCCGAATCGAACTGGACGGCCTCGACATTTCAGACGAAACCGTAGGCACAACTACACAGAACGTCTCGGCCAGTGCAATTTCGGAGTTCCAGATGGAGCAGTCTGGACTTGACGTGTCTACAGAGTTGACTTCCTCCGGTGCCGTCAATGTAAGCACCAAGAGCGGAGCGAACGCATACCACGGGGAAGGTTTCTACGTCTTTCGCGACAAGCGTGCCGGTATTGCAAATTTTCCCGGCGGGCAGGACAACTACTTCCAGCGTAATCAGTTTGGCGCAAGTTTCGGCGGAGCGTTCATCAAGAATAAGTTGTTCTACTTTGTGAATGCAGAACGTATCAAGCAGAACCTGCTCGTGCCGCTCAACCTTGCCACTCCTTTTGACACCTTGCCAAAGGGCTACACCTCGCCCTTCATCGATCAGACCAACGACGCCCGTCTGGATTTCAACGGTCCCTGGGGTATGAAGATGTTCTACCGCTTCACCTATGAGTGGAACTCAGATGTGGCCGCATTTGGCAGCAACTACTCACCCTTCCTTAACCGAGACAACACGCCCTCGCAAGCATTCGGCATCGATCTCGCGAAGGGAAATTTCACCCACTCCCTGCGTTATGGTCACCTCAAATTCCACAATCTGATTGGCAATGCTGTGTCGACTTCGGGCGTTTTCGATCCTGGCGCTGCACTCGGCGTCAGCATTGAGATTGAATCGCAGGCAGCTGCAACCTTTGGTCCCAGTCTGCTGGCACCCCAGCAGACCTTCCAGGAAGACGATCAGATCAAGTACGACGGTAGCTGGGTGCATGGCGCCCACATTATCCGCTACGGCTTCAGCTACAACGATATTCGAGGTGGAGGTTTTGCCTCGTTCTTTGCGCTTGCGCCGCTTATCTTGAACAGTTCGAACAACGTGGTTGGCAATCTCCCGGGAGGCTCCGCCAATCCTCTCAACTACTCGGTAGATACATTTGAGATGGGCAACGGCTTCGGGTACGGTACCGAGAAGCCAGGCTTTGGATTGCCAGGTGGTTTCCAGCATGACAACCGCATTGGACTCTACCTTGGCGACACTTGGAAAGTGCGCCCGAACCTCACAATCACAGCCGGATTGCGCTACTCACGTGATACGGGACGTACCGATTCTGACCTTCCGCCTATTACTTGCAGCGAGATCCCAACCTCCACTCTCGCCACCATCGCATCGAACGGCTTTGCCCCGCCATGCACCGGGAATACCCCGCTGCTTAGCCAGTTCGGGGCGAATGTCGGAGGGAAGATCAATAATCCAAACGCTAACTTTGGTCCACAGCTTGGCTTCGTGTGGGATCCTTCCAAGAGCGGAAAGACCGCAGTTCGAGGTGGCATTGGCATTTATTACGACAACGCCATCTTCAACAACGTGCTCTTTGACCGTCCTGCGCGCCTGTCGACCGGGTTGTTTCTTGTAACCCCGATCCTGTGTCCGGGTAATGTCCTGTCTCTTCCGAGCGGCAATGTCACTACGTTCCCGTACAACGGAAATCCCAATTATCCGATCAGCAGTTTGTGCGGGCAGTCGATCGGAGCAGCGGGGGCAGCCATCTCCGCTCTGCAGCAGTATTACCAGCAGCAAACCCAAGCCGGGGGAGCGGCAGCAAATGGTGGCTTCGTAGGCGCAGGGCTGACCAGCGTTTCGCTGATCGCCCCCAACTACAAGTCTCCCTACTCGACCCAGATCAACATTGGCATCCAGCGCGAACTGCATCCGGGCATGATTTTGAGCGCGGACTACCTGCGTAATATCTCCGAACATTACCTGCTCGGGGTTGACACCAACCATGTCGGCGACACTCGCTTCTACAGTAAAACAGCTGCTGCTGCTGCGGTTGCAGCGACTCTTGCACAGTGCGGAGCAGCCACCGTCGAAGCCGCTGCCGCATCCTGTCCGGCTCTGCACCCAACTGGAGGTGGTGCTACCATCAGCGACTTCGCCGCCAACGGTCTGGGCAGTCCTGACCAGGTCAGCGCTGGCTCTCCTGCCTCGGTTGCGGGCATTCCGGGCGGCTTTGCCTTCCCGGGAATCAACCCGGCCGTCGGCGAAAACGAGATGTTTTCTCCTGTAGGCCGCGCCAGCTATTCGGCTCTACAGGTAAAGTTCAAGTACCAACCCACCCGTTCACTTCCAGGCTTCACCCGGACCTCGGTGCAAGTCGGGTACTCGCTCTCCCGCTTCAACACCATGGTCGGAAACTCGGTCTTCGGCAGTGCCAATGGCGATCAGGACTTCGTGAACCCGGCGTCTGATTTCGCCCATGTAGGTCGTTTTTATGGACCGAATGCTCTTGACCGCACCCACGTGCTCTCCTTCGGTACCGTGATGGAAGTTGCGCACAAAGGTCCGCAGATCAGCTTGGTGGGCCACTTCTTCTCACCGGTATCGCAGACTCCGTCAATCCCGAATAGCGGAAGCTCGGGTGAGATCTTCATTTCCGACTGGACCGGTGACGGAACAGTTGGCGATGTGCTCCCTGGAGCGCACAACGGCTCCTTCGGTCGTCAGGTTACTGGAAGTGGGATCAACAAACTCATTAACGCTTACAACACTAACTACGGCGGAAAGCTGACACCCGCAGGGCAAGCCGTGGTCGCCTCCGGCGTACTCACCGCCACCCAGATGTCGTTGCTTGGCGGGGTAATGCCTGCCATCCCCGATGCGCCTCCGGGTGAGTCCTCGCTCGGCTGGTTGAAGACCTTTGACCTGCGGTTTACATATCCCATCAAGTTCCGGGAGCGTGTTTTGCTCTCTCCTTCGGTCGCAGCGTTCAATCTGTTCAACTTTGGCAACTATGACAAGCCAAACAACATTATGACTGGGGCCCTCACCGGCGCGGCAGGATCGATCAACGGCACCACGGCTGGCGCAGCAGGCGGACACGACTCGACCCGTGTCGGCCTGGGCTCAGGCGTGAATACCCAAGGCGCTCCGCGCCAATTGGAGTTCGGTCTGCGCCTCAGCTTCTGAGTTGTCGCGTTGTCCGGGTGCTCATCTCTGAACCACTCTTCGCCGGGGAGCCCACAGGGCTCCCCGCTTTTTGTGCGTGACCCCTGTCCATCCGTTTGTGCAATCTTCCAATTCTTCCCTCGCTTGCGCCCATCTTCGGATAAAATCTCCACATGCCCTTCCATCCACCCAATAAGAGCAAGACTCCGCCGCCGGAAGAGACTTTCGAAGAAGCTGCTTACCTGAAGGCTCTCGGCGAAAAACAGAAGTTTGTCAGCGTCAAGCTGCAGGGCGGCGAAATCGTCCGGGGCTGGGTCGAGTACTACGATCGCAACATGATTCGACTCACTCGCGAGGGTGCGCCCAATCTGTTCATCTTCAAGTCAGAGATCATGTACATTGCCGAAGGCGAAATCACCACGCCCAAGGTTCGCCGCGCCCGTGCCGCCGTGGCTGCTGTGGCCACTGCACCATCCGTGCCGTTGACCCCGGAAGCTTCAGGCGCACAGTAGCATGACCGCCCAGTCCACCTCCGGATTTCTCCCGCAAGCCGCAGCCATTGCCCTTGAGGCAGGCAAGCTCCTCATGCCTTTCTTCGAGCGCCGCATTGGCTTTGAGTACAAGGGAGACGTTGATCTGGTCACCGAGGCTGACCGCGCCAGCGAACAGCTCATCGTCAGCCGTCTGCGCGCTGCGTGGCCTACCCACGACATTGTTGGCGAAGAGGGAACGCGTGATGCGCACGGCTCGGCCTTCCGCTGGTACGTGGATCCGCTCGACGGCACTACGAACTTTGCCCATGGCTATCCGGTGTTTTGCGTTTCCATGGGTCTAGAGCACGATGGCGAGCTGATCGCCGGCATTCTGTACGATCCCACGCGCGACGAGCTTTTCACCGCTGAAAAGGGAAGCGGCGCAACGCTCAACGGACGGCCTATTCACGTTTCCACCACAACCACCTTGGCCGAATCGATCCTTGGCACCGGCTTCCCGAGCTTTAAGCGGCACAAGAATCCGAACATTCACTTCTATCACCAGATCACGTTGCGCTCGCATGGCATCCGTCGTGCCGGTTCCGCAGCACTCGATCTGGCGAACGTCGCTTCAGGCCGCTATGACGGCTTCTGGGAATTCAACCTTAATCCGTGGGACACGTCTGCCGGCGTTCTGCTGGTGCAGGAGGCCGGGGGCACCGTTACCCGCTTTGACGGCACGCCATTCAACATCGACAGCCGTGAGACACTGGCCTCCAATTCGATCATTCATGCCGAGCTGATCGAGAACTTCCGCCAGATCTTTGCCGGACGCGGGCTCGAGGAGCTTCCCTCCATCGCAGATTTTCTGGCCAGCCGCAAATAGTCGGAACCCTCCAGCCTCACCTATTCGTTAGCTCTTTTGCTACAATCAGTGGTTCGCAGGTGAGTTTTTACTACTGAGAAGAGGAACTCCAAAAAGTTATGGCTTACGTGATCGCAGAACCGTGTATCGGAACCAAGGACACCGCTTGCGTGGACGCTTGTCCGGTCGATTGCATTCACCCCAAGAAGGACGAAGCCGCACATGCTGCGGAGGAAATGCTTTACATTGATCCAGTCGAGTGCATCGACTGTGGCGCATGTGTGCCCGTCTGCCCTGTTTCGGCGATCTTCGCCGTTGACGACCTGCCGGAAAAGTGGAAGCAGTTCACCGAACGCAACGCCAAGTATTTTGGCCGGTAGTATTGCCCTGTACGGCGCATGCGCTCGTGCCGCCGGAGGTCGTTCCAATTCAAAATCCGTGACAGCGCGCCTCACCCGGCGCGCTGTTTTGTTCTGCCTGTGACTCCCACCAACTCACCTAAGCTGCCAACCAGAGCTCCTACCCGCGCATCACTCTATGAGGCCGCGTAGGCCGATTTAACTCCATGGCATACCGGCCTTATCTGACGTCGCAGCTCGAGTCGCTTCCTCAACCGGAGCATCACGGCCCGTTCGCGGCTTTCGTGCGCGGTGTAGTGGCTGGGGCCGCCGATCTTGATCCTGCGGCTGTGCTCACCGCAACCGTCGCCGGGGCCACCTTCGGATACAGCGT